>Ga0210123_1000015_pt1 | contig 95509 bp, 83 predicted proteins | sample Muzzi_PWB_D2_FD_185535 | JGI IMG/M metagenome (GOLD analysis project Ga0210123, IMG submission 185535) | Wetland microbial communities from San Francisco Bay, California, USA, that impact long-term carbon sequestration - Muzzi_PWB_D2 (SPAdes) | ecosystem: Environmental > Aquatic > Marine >... | reverse complement strand
GAGTTGCTGGTAGTGTTTGTTTTGATTATTCATTACAGACCTGTTTTGAGTGTGAGAGCTGAGAACATACCTTCAACTCACTCACTTTTCAAACTTCAGTCTGTTGCACTTATTGTATTACTCCAGCTCGCTGCTTCTATATTTGACGGACGTATAAGCACCCAGAATATTGCCGATCACTGGGTTGTGCTCAGCTCGCCAATAATTATAGACGGTAAGCCAATGCTGCTATTGCTGGCTAAAGGCAAACCAATTAACAATGATAAGTCCATTTTATCGAAAAAAATATCTTTCAACGTTTATTGCTGGGGTAACAGTGCTCGCGCTGTTAATTTAAGAATTTCTGGCCTGACCGTTGCGCAGTTTCTCCATCATTTTTACGGCTATATGTCAGCTAAATAAAAGGACCAATATCCATGACTAAACTAAATATAACAATTGTGATTTTAGTATCCTGCATGTTGTCTGCGTGCCAATTAGGCGCCGCACATACAGCGGACGAGCGTACAGTGGACATGCAGCTAGAGCCCTTGTTTATTCAAAGCTTCGATGAATCTATTGCACGAGTTGATATCTCCGATGATGGAACATATCTTCTTGCTGGTAGTCCATTCGAAAAAATGCGGTGCTGGAGCACGCAAAAACTAAACACGCCGATAGAGGCAAGCTTCGATGGCGAATTAACCGCTTTAAACTTTATCGGCAAAGATAACAGTATTTTTTTTGCCAATAATCATGGCATTACTCGCTTGTTAACCAACCAGTTTGGTAAAATAATAACCGAATACCATTTCCCAGGCACATCTCGGTATAGTAGCGTAAGTAATGATACAGATTTAATCGCCTATGGTGGGTATATTTATCTTCGGGGGCAAGACAAACTGCTTTCAGATACCGTTGGTCACGCCGTACAAACGTCTTTACAAGTAGGTCAACAGAACAATGTGCTAACATCTGGGGGGCATGATCAACGCGTAGATTTACGAGATGCCGCCGGCAATATAATCGCGGAATGGCAGCTCAATTCAAAAGTCTTAACTGCCGCTATGAGCGAAGACAGCAAATACGTTATAGCAAGCATGATGAACGGCAATTGTTACGTGTGGGAACCACCAAACAAAAAGGCTAGCCATCGTTGTGATAGTTGGTGGGAGAAAACTGCCTATCAGATATATATTAATAAGACAAATAATTCTTTCGTCTTGATTGGGGATGAATCAATATCAACTTACCAGTTGGTGCCTTTTAAAAAACTATTTACCAAGCATATTGATGGCGAAATCCGTACTTCTGCTATAAGCAAGGACAATTGGCTAGCCCTCGGGTTGCTAACCGGCGAAGTCCAGCTATGGGATATCTTACAGGGTAAACTTCTCGCTACTGTGCAGTCCAGTAAAAATTCTACAACGTCTGACGAGGTCAACCAAGTTGGAAACAAGCCTATAACGTCTGTCGCGGTCAACAAAGCTGCAAAATTGTTAATGACCGGATCTAACGGTGGAACTGTCGCCTTATATCGGATCAAAAATTAGTATTTCTTGGTTGTCAATTTGGGATTTTCACAAAAATGGCCGCGGTCTTTTCTTGACTCATTTCACATGAAAAATGTTCACAGAGGTCGTCTTTATCAATAGTCCATATCTCTCCTTGATCTGGACTTTTTTGCACAAAAATAAGTGCAGAAAATTTTCACCAGCACAGCCAAGATTTATGGGAGAGATCTTGACCCCAATCGTTGCTGAGATCAAATATAGATGGTTCGAACTTTTTGTAAATTTACAGCTCGATAGATCTGAATTCTGGGCTCATTGCTTTGATGGTCGGGGGATGAGCGATTTATCTCGCAAACTGATTGCATCTCCCACGCACACCACTGTCTGCCAACAATTTCTTCCCCAATCGGTTTCGCGTTTGTCTTCACATATCATATTTATAACCGCATCAGTATTCAATTGGACTGCACGAATGCGAGCACCTTGTTTTGCCTCCTCCATGCTCGGCGAATCGCTGGCATATAGATTCCGTTTACAGGCTATGCCTTCAACTGTCCCAAGTATTTGGTAGCTATCTCTAGGGATAGAACCAGCTTCGAAAACCATCATCTCGGCAACCTTCTGTCTCTCAATGGAGGACAGGGAGGTTATAGATGGATTCGAGGCGCAACCAACCATACACACGAATGTTAATCCAGTTAAAATCAGATTAATTTTATTACTCATAGATTTCCTCTGATCGAAAAATATATAGGAGAGATCGTGACTCTTGAAAATAAAACTTCACATTCTTAATGTCCTGCTCACAGTGGCCAGAAGATGTTTGATTTCTTCGCACAATGAGCATAAAAGTCAAAAGCAGACTTGCCCCCTTTGCTCCTTTGCTGAGATAGATTATGCCACCGTGCTCAGTCTATCTGGCAATTGGTCGAAGAACAAAGAAGAAAATATCAAACCAAGCGACTCTGTTTAACCGGCGTAACAAGGAGTCAAAACGAGGAGTCATGTCTGGTATTTTAGCATTTCCTCGTCATTGGTTTACTGCACCCCTGTTTTCTTTAGCAATGAGGTTTCCGATGGCAGTTTTCATCCCATTCCCCACATGCTTTTAACAATATACGAACGGATGTTCTCCATTACTCTCATGCATAGAGAAAAATACGGTAACGGGATGAATTACTGCCGACAATGGTTATTTTCACGGACAAAATATGCAGGGTGTCCGCCTGTTTTCGGATTCAGATTATTTTAAGGCATCCTTTTGATTCCTGACCTAAGTTCGTAATACAAAGCCTATTATGATTCGTATTACAATGAAACCAAGGACATTCACGCTCAGTTCACTGATAACTGTTTTGTGGCTGCTGGCCGCCTGTGCGCCGCAAATAACGGCACCTCCAGGCTTAGCATCCTCATTTTTATCTCCACATCTTGCAGAACACCTCTTCGTGTCCTTTGACCATACCGAATTGCCAATCAGAGCGTGGTTGCCTGCCGGCCAGATCAACGGTGTGATCGTTGCACTGCACGGCTTTAATGACTACTCGAATTTTATCTCGGACTCTGCCTCATTTTTTAATCAAAGAAAGTTAGCCGTATTCGCTTATGACCAAAGAGGCTTCGGAAAAAGCTCAACCCGTGGCCGCTGGAGCGGCTGGCAGGCCATGGCCGAGGATCTGGCCACCTTTGTTGCCTTGATTAAACAGCGTTATCCTGGTACGCCCGTATATATCCTCGGCGACAGCATGGGTGGAGCTGTCGCCATTGTCACCATGGCTCAGAACAATCCGCCTGACGTGCAGGGAGTTATTTTGGTTGCTCCCGCAGTGTGGGCTCGTTCCGAAATGCCTTTTTACCAAAGGTTTGTGTTATGGCTGGCAGCCCATACGATACCCTGGAAAACAGTTACCGGCCAATCCCTGGGGATTACCGCTTCGGATAACATCGAGATGCTCAGAAAGTTGGCTAAAGATCCCCTCATGATAAAAGAAACCAGAATCGAAGTGCTCTACGGCCTGTCAAACCTGATGGACCAGGCTTTTGCCAGTGCCGATCGATTGAGAGCGCGCTCTCTTATTTTATACGGTGAAAAAGACCAGATTATTCCCCGTAAACCTATCTTCGATTTCTACCAACGGTTGCCGCTGAGACCCCATGGCTGTCAACGAATGATTCTCTATGAAAACGGTTATCATATGCTATTGAGAGATCTGCAAGCAGAAAAAGTTCAGACAGACATTGCAGCGTGGATCAATGGCCGACAATAGCTCATATTATCCACTGAATGTCAGAAATAAGGGATCATGTCATGTAGTCTGCCAATACCTCGTCATTGGCATACTGCGACCCGATCTACGTCTATCATGAAAACGTTGTTGTGCAGCTGCAATGACCTGAAACGTCACACTATATTTCAACTCGATTGCTAATAACAAGTCTTGACCCCTCCAATGCAATGTTGTTAATGTGGTCCTTATCGGTTAGGGTTACCTTGTGCTGACAAGAGGATTGGGTCTGGAAGGTCCATTTTTTTAGGGAAGCCTGAAAAAGCGAATTCTTATCACCTACTGTCTACAAGTGAAACAAATGTCATCTACAGATCAAGTCGTTCATTCATCATCCATAGAAAAAATTGAGGAAGCCATGCGGCGATCCCTACCGCATCTGCCGGCAAGGGCGATCAGCATCGTTGAGTCCATGCTCGAACCCGAAACCCTGACAATCATTGCCGGGACATTGATAGTTTGGGCAGGCTCCCATTTCTTTGGTATCGGAGAGATCGTCGATGCTATTCTACTTAGCGTCGGGGTGCTCACGATTGGTTTCGCCGTCTTCGAGGGTGCAAATGAACTCAGCGATTTCGTAAAAGGGTCAATCGAGGCGAAGTCAGAAGCCAACCTGGAACAAGCAGCACAACATTTCGCTCGTGCAGTCACGGTTTTGGGAATCGCTGTTGTTCAAGGTTTTTTATTACGAGGCCAAGGACGGATTTTACTCAAGAGAGGAATACCTCGCATAAAGACGCGATCCTATGTAGGGGCACCTCCTCCCCCAGGAAACCAGCTGTGGTTGTCACGACCAGCAAGAATTCCAGGCAGTCTTGGGGGATCTGATGCATACGGTGTGATCAAGATTGCTCGCAATCAGTCATTGACGGAGCAACGCATTACCTTGTTTCACGAATTGGTCCATCGCTACTTCTAACCACGAACAGGACCACTTCGCCAGCTCCGAGCAGAGCTTAATATGTCCTCTTATGCACGATCGGCATTGTTAAGATACTTAGAAGAGTCGTTAGCGGAAGGCTACGGTCAGCTAAAAGTCTATGGTCTCGCCAAGGCGCTTGAGGCCTTTCGGTTTCCGATTAATGCAGGTTATATGACAGTGTCTCAAATGGCCACAGAAGGAATCGCAATTGGCACGATTACCCTTGGTGGTACTTTATTTCGAGTGTCCATCTCTCTTGGAGCGATGCCGAACAGATGATTGATCGCGAAACCGCTGTTACTATTGCCCGGATACGGGCGGAAGAAATTGGCTGGGGGTTTACGGAACTCCTTGAGGTCCTTGAGCACGTCACTTGGTTCAAGAAACCAAAATCTTTTAAAATCAAAATAGCTACCGGGGTTGAAGGAATCAATGCCTGTTTTGCTATCAGCGCAAGGACAGGCAAGATTCTTTCTGAAAACTCGATGATTGAGAGAGAAACTGCTGTTGAGATTGCCCGCAAGCGGGCAGAGGAGAAGGGCTGGATATTCGCTGAGCCGATACAGGTCTTGCACACCTTCGGACCATTGGGCAAATCGAATCAATTCGAAATTATGACCAATATCGGATTTCGGGGAGGCAACGCCTACTTTACAATTGATGCTGAAACAGGCAAGATCATTAGCGAGGGTTTCAGCACTCGCTGATTTTGACTCTCCAGGTAGTCAAAAAAGAAAGGACGCGGATATCTAGCAATAAATTACTCGGAAAATGGCTTTTATTTTCCGACCGGTGCTGAGAATCGCAGTCGGCTCAATTGGCCTGACAAGTGAAGCGCTCCACCTTATCGGTGAACTCAGGGGCGCTACGCTTTTTCGTGTCCTCTGAAGTTATGTTGTGTGCCGGGCACGGCACACGTTCTTAAGGGTGAGGTTAACATACCAACTCGGTGGTTGTTAGGCAAGTCCCAAACCCACCCAGATGAAAGAGAAGGGTATAGTGTTATTGCAAGGGGTTACCGGTGACGGTGACTCCGGAGGAGGCAGCCCTGCCAAGGCATGGTAACACGAATGTACGTGACGACGTACAGGAATCGGAAAAGAGGTCGGATCTGCCGTTGACTTTTGTTAAAGTTGGGTGATTGTTCTTCTTTAACGCCTTTTTTTCTGAAAGGATGTTCGGTATTGTTTCGGCTTACCAAGTCGAAGGTCGCGAGTTCAAACTTTACCTCACCTACCAGAACATGGCGGCATCTTGCAATTCAGGCTAAATGCCGTTTTGATTCTGTCCGGTTATTTACCCCCTTTATCGCAGAATGCAGATGGATCATTAGCTTTCAGGGTGCGTTTCTCTTCCAGCTATTCAAGTTCTTCGAATGTGTACAAGGTCAGAACAGGGGAATTCAATAACGATAGCCTTATGGAAGTTGTTTCCATTGACTGTGGACCCAGTCTCATAAGGTTGAGGTCTTTCTGCAGAACGATACCGGCACGCCGGATACTTCGGCGACCTAACATATATAAGGTGGAGGTTGTGATGGTTTGGAGGCGGCTGGTATAGAGCAGGAGTCTCTTATCAACAATATGACGGAACACCTGGCATCGAAATTTTATACCCGATTCCGTCTGCATCACATTATAATCCGTAAGGATTTTCAGTAGGGAATTTGAACGGGGACAGTTCTAATGCTATAATCAAGGCTGGTTTTAACGACGGCCTGGTACCGCTTTACAACACGACAACTCCGTCTCTTGCCGATAAATCGAATTTTCTCCCGGCAATCTGGCAAAGGTTGCTCTGGGATGAAGGACGGACCGAGGGGAGTTATCCAGATGCTGCAGCCAAGCCATTACAAGGAGGACTCGATATGCCATTTCCGGTCGAAGAACAATTTATTGAAAGAGCCGAGGCTGAATTGGGGGCCAGGTTCCCCGAGTCATTTCGGAATAAAATGATGAGACTCAATGGAGGGTGTGTACAATGGCCAAATGAGGATGAAGTAGATGAGGATGAAGTGGAGTACTATGAACTGCATCCGTTCTATGACACGTCAGATAAAAAGCGTATAAAAAGGACCTGCAACAGTATTGTTCATGAAACGAAAACGTATCGCGATAAATACGGGCTGCCCGAAAACCTGATTGTCCTTGCTGATAATGACGGCGACCTACTTGTCTACAAAATCGAAGATAACGGAAAAATCGATCCTAAAGTTTATTGGCGCGATCGTGATACTGAAGAGCTGGTACTCATCGCCAATGATTTTAGCGAACTCAAAGAGGATGTATTGTAACCGGGTCGATTAGGATGTTACCTGCGTCACATTATGTTGTAAGAGGGGAATGGCCCATACGAATAAACAAATCAGTGAGACATTCGTGTCGCCATATTCCACTGGGAGTTGCAGGACGAGTAGCATACAATACAATATCGAAGCGCTCTGAAATGAGGCGAAATTCAGCTCGATGAAGTCACTGGATCAAGGTTTGACCCCAATCAGACCCCAATCACAATCACTGGTAACTCCCTTTTCAGGTTCCACGGAGCTAAATAATGGCAGATCAGGAACAGTTAGATACTCTCTTGCAGGGCGCAGCTGTCTGGAATGCATGGAGGCTTGCGGCAGGTGTCGTTCATCCGGACTTCAGAGGCGCAGAGCTAAGCGGGAAAAACCTTTCAGGGGCCGACCTGAGTGGGGCCAACCTGAGTGAGGCAAATCTCTACAACACAAATCTTCAGCAGGCAACCCTAAGAGACGTAAACCTTTTTCGTGCGCATCTTGACGACGCAAGTCTCCGCGGTGCCGACCTCAGTGGCGCGAATCTCAGGGAGGCACATTTGAGCTGGTGGGATCTCGGTGGATGTTGTGACCTCAGCTCGGCTGATCTTACCGAAGCAGATTTAACCGGAGCAGATCTCAGAAAATCGAATCTTGGTTTTGCAAACCTGAGCAAGGCCAATTGCAGTGGGGCCCGGCTGGATGAAGCAAATTTACGAGCAGCAATTTTGTTAGAAACCAATTTCGAAGGTGCTAATCTTTCACGGGCCAGAATCTATGGTGCTTCTGCCTGGAATATCAAAATAAACGCAGAGACGAAACAGAACGACCTGATTATCTCGGAAGATGGACCAATGGTTGTGGTAGATGATCTTGAAGTGGCGCAGTTCATCCATCTGTTACTGAATAACGAAAAAATACGCCACATCATGAATACCATCGGTGAAAAAGTAGTACTTATTCTCGGTCGTTTTACTACAACCAGAAAGGCGGTGCTGGACGCGATTCGTAACAGGCTGCGGGAACTGGGGTTTATTCCGATGATGTTCGACTTCGAGAGACCATCCCAGCGTGATTTTACTGAAACTATTAGAATACTTGCCGGCTTGAGCCGATTTATCATCGCTGATATCACCAACCCAAAATCCAGTCCGCTTGAACTGCAGGCGACGATGCCCGATTACATGATTCCGTTTGTACCGATCATTCAGGAGGGAGAGGAGCCATTTGCCATGTTCTGCAACCTGAAACAAAAATATGGTGAATGGGTTCTCGATCTTCTGGAATACGACTCGGTTAGCAACCTGCTCACGGTGCTGGACAAAGCTGTGGTAAGGCCCGCGCTTGAGAAAGCAGACCGGCTCGCGCTCAAGAAGGCGGAGTCAATACGAAAACGCCACGTGAGTGATTACCGTTAGATCGGTTGTAGAGTTTCGGATGGGGTACCGGATCGGCGCGGGGTAGGATGCCTGCCTCTTTCTCGGCTTTCTTCAGTGACCATTACCCCGGTTTTATGTTGACACGTTCTGTTACCCACTGGCCCAACCGGCGTATGGCGTTTTCTCGTTCCGGTGTCCATCCGGGGGCATAGTTTATTCTGAAACAGTGGCGGTACTGCTTATTAAATGAAAACATCTCACCAGGGGCTATTAGCACATCGTGAGCCCTGCAGTAGTGATACAACTCCGTGGTATCAACATTTTTCGGTAATTCAAGCCAGGCGACTATGCCACCCTGCGGGCGGGAAATTTTGGTCACGCGCGGGAAATATTCCGATACCAGGTCCACCAATCGTAGATAGCGTTGCCAATAGGCTTCACGTGCCTGACGCAAATGCCGTTCGTAGACACCCTGGCCTAAAATATCTGCGCACACCATCTCCGGCAGGATTGGGGTCGAGGACATATTGACGAATTTTCGATGCAATATTTCATCGTAGTAACGACCGGCCAATATCCATCCTACCCGTAATTGCGGGTCAATGGTTTTAGACAGTGATGAGCACAAAAAAACTAATCCCTGAGTATCAAACGCTTTGACCGCACAGGTCCTTCTCTCGCCGAAATAGAGATCGCCGTAGACGTCGTCTTCTATGAGCGGCACCTGATATTGTTCCAACAACGCAACCAGTTCCTTCTTGCGTTCGTCCGGGATGCTGCAGCCAAGGGGATTGGAAAAGCTCGATACGGTTATTACCGCTTTGAGCGGCCATTGCTCCATCGCCAGCCTGAGAGCCTCGAGGCTCATGCCGGTTTCGGGATGAGCTGGAATCTCAATTGCTTTCAGATCATTGGCTTCAATCAGTTGCAGGATGCCGTAGTAACATGGCGATTCCACCGCAACCACATCTCCGGGCTTGGTTAAAACCCGTACACACAATCCAATGGCGTTCAGTGTACCGACGGTGGTTACCACACTTTCGGGTGATATGGCTACCCCGGCATACATGGCGGGCTATTTGTTGCCGCAGGGCATAATGCCCTTCGGCAAGACTATTGCCAAAGCCAAGGTGCTTCCGGGTTCTGGAGAGACGTGTATAGGTTTGCTGGACATGACGCACAATGGGAAAATCCAAGGCGGGTGTCGCCCTGCTGAAGCTGATGGCCCGTTGCTTGAAAACATCTCTTTGCACGGCCATCACCAGTTGGGAGGTTGTTGCAATAACGGGAGGGGACTGGACCTCCGGGACTTCCGGAACAGCTAACGGCTCGCGGGCACGTCTACGTACGTAATAGCCTGACTTTGGCCTTACCTCAACCCATCCTTGCTCTTCCAGAATATTGTAGGCAGCCATCACGGTCGAGATGCTGACTTTTTCCTGCTTTGCCAATTGTCTGACCGAGGGTATTCGTCCGCCGACCGGAATAGCTCCACTGCGCATCTGGCCAATCATTTTCGAGGCCAGCCGGGAATATAAACTGTTCTCCATAGGGTCTACCAGTACAGTTTTTCCGGAATTGATCAGTACAGATCGGGCAATAGTCGATCTGTACTGGTTAAATAACATAATTTCTGAATCTGTTGCGGTCCAGATAAAGAGACTACCATATCAGAAAGACTAAAGACAAGCAATGGAGGGCAAAAATGATTGCCAAATTCTTAACGGCCGTCAGGTCGACTGATTTTTCAGTACCGACAGGCAGACATAAATGGAACATCCGCAGAGTTCTATCGGCATGGCTGACCTGGCTGCAAAGATGTCGGAGAAACGCCGCTACCAGAAAGGAACTTGCCGATGTACCTTCTTACCTCTATCAGGATATAGGTTTAACAAAGCAGCAGGTTGAGCATGAGATACGAAAGAATTTCTGGCAATAAATGATGGTGTCGCAATACTTGGAGAAGATGCAACTTCTTTACGGCAGGCATCGAGTGGGAAGTTATGCCTACTGCTGCTGGCCCGGATTTCTAATGGACTCTTTTTTTTGCGTGAGAATGACACCGGCTATGACCGCGCAGGCCGCCAGGCCTTGCAGGAGGGAGAGGGATTCTCCCAGGATGGCCCAGCCCAGAAATACCGCAACGACGGGGATAAGGTTGATAAACGAGGAGGCCTTTGCCACCTTTATCTGACTGATACCCCAATTATAGAGGCCAAAGGCGCCGAAGGTCACAAAACCGCCAAGAAAAACCAGGCAGAGAACCAGAGACAGGGATACCTTTTCGAGTGGTATCCGGTGCAGAAAAAAGGCGCCGGGAATGAAAAAGATCGCGCCCGCGACTATCTGCATGGCAGTCAGACCCCATGGATTATAGCGATCACTGAGCCTTTTTATAATCAGCATATTTCCCGCTGCACATATCATGGCCAACAATTCCAACATATTCCCGAGAAGCGGGTTCTGGCCACTCCCTTGAGGACCTGCGGCGAGGGTGAGCATGACGACTCCGGTTATGGAAAGGGCAATACCGGCCATGGTCATAAGCGACATGGCTTCATAGAGAAAGAGGGCGGCACCGAGAGTGACCAGGATTGGCACCGAGGCCGAGATTACTCCAGCCTGGGAGGAGGTAGTGAATTGCAGGGCGTTGGATTCCAGCAGGAAATAGAGACAGGGTTGAAACAACACCATCGGTACCAGAAGTTTCCAGTCGCCGCTTCGATAGGCGGAGGCGGGCACAAGAGACTTCCAGAAGGGAAGAATTAAAACCAGGGCAATCATCATCCGGCACCACATTACCGCCATTGGCCCTATTGCCGTCACCGTCACGCGCATGGCCACGAAAGAACCGCCCCAGAGAACCACCGCCCCCATGATGGCCATCGTGGACAAAAGGGTATTTTCAGTTTGAAGTCGCGCTGTAAGAAACTTGATCCTCTCCATCTTCTCCTCCGGGGTGAACTGTGAGTTCTCCTGAAGATACCAAGGTGTTGTGGAGATGTATTGCAGAATATTGCTGCAAATGGCTGTAGTTGCTGTGCCGGTTTTCTGTCAGTTACCCAAGAGGTACTGTTTCGGGGTCGAACCGATATAGTTTCTAAAGGTATTGGAGAAATGACTCTGATCCGAAAAACCTGTTTCCAGAGCTATCTGGGCGAGGGGAATGCCCTTTTTTATGAGAGCCCTGGAGACCTCGATTCGTTTTACGGTTCTGTAGGCATGGGGAGGCATTCCCGTTGCCTTCTTGAAAATCCGTAAAAAATGATATTTGCTCAGCCCCACGGTTTCAGCCGCTTCGTCGAGGGAAATAGCTGCTTCAATATCTGCAGACAGCAGTTCCTTTGCCTGTCGTACTGCCCAGGATTCATTGCTTCCTGAGGTTTCGGCCCTTTGGATGCCGCAATGCCTGAGGAGAATTCGGGACAGGGTCTCCGTGATCAGGCTCTGTTTCTCGAGCAGGTCGGCAGGGCTTGCAAGAGCTGTACAGAGCGACTGCAGCCTGGGGAACAGTACGGGGCTGTGAATAATTATATTGTTGAATTCCGGGTAATTATGGTCTTTTTGAGTGAGATCGCAGGCAGTCCCTCTCATCAATTCCGCATCGACATACAGCATGGTGTAGTTGAGTCGGGAGACTCCGGCGGGCACACCGGAATGGACCTGGCCAGGGTTGATGAGCGCAATCTTTCCGGTACCGACCAGGGCTTCTTCCCGGGTCGGCCCCAGGCAGTAGCTGTAGCCCTTCTCCATGATACCTACTGCATAGACATCATCGTGGAAATGGTTGGGAAAACAGTGGTTGCTGTTAAGGACATGACAAACCTCGACTCCTGCCAGGCGCGGATCCCGTATGTATTGAACGTGCTGAAGTGGTTTCATTATATTCCCGGGCTGTTAATCTTCGACGCTCACATAGTATACTCATTTTCTGTTTGTGTATTGTAAAATATTGCTCTTGCCTTGCGTCTCCTCGTTTTATAGACGCAATACAGGGCAAGTCGGCACAATGCTTTTCGAAATCAATATGCTGACCGGTAGTAGTCGGCTCCGGATTGGCTGTGATCAAGGCATGCAGGTCTGTTTTGCGTAGGGGCAACCAGAATATCCAATCTTATCCGGATGAGTATCTGGTGTTGGGTCTAAGGAAAGAGCTTATGGATATTCCGTGCAGAGGAGGTGTAGAGGTGGTTCGTCTTCGATTATTTCCGGGAATCGACCGATGGGTGAGAAAAATCTGTTGTCATTTTCATCGTCGTTCACATCGGAGACCTCACCGATCACTACCGGCCCTGTGTTGGTTTCGGCATAGAATTCATGATACATTAAGGGTTCAAGACAAATACTTTCTCCTGGCGTTAGGGTAATGATCTCGCCAGGCCGGCAGGTTTTGCGTATTGCGTCTACTGCGATGGTGAATGATTCTGAAGAGAAGTTCTCGTTTTCGTCAGTGAGGTAGAGTCTGAGCTGCAGGTTTCCTCCGCCGCGATTGATAATGTCCTCTCTTTTTTTCCAATGAAAATGCATGGGGGAGAGCTGCCCCTCACCGATCAACATAATTTTCTCGGCATATCCTTTGGGGTACTTTTCCCGTCTGGCATAATTTCCGTTGCGCAGAGTAAAGAGGAGCAGGCCGGTTGCGGCAAAATCACCAAGGCCGTAATCGGTGACATCCCAACCCAGTCCGTTTTCCCGTATCTCATCAGCTTCTTCCTGCAATACCGACCACTGGTCAGGGGAATAGAAGGCAAAAGGGGGAAGCTTGAAGCCGATGGATTGAAAAATGGCCTTCGCTATGCGTATCTGGGTATTGATTTCTGATCTCTTCATTTTTTCTCTTTGCAGCTGACCAGTCTCACTGAAAGTACCAGGGTTGATAGCTGTCTCGCCGGTTCCGGCCCGTTATACTCTTTGAGGTTATTTAAACGGATATTTATATAATTCCTGCAGTGCCGTCGTGGCCGCACCTCGTGCCCAATCGGAATTTCTCCATTTCTCCACAATAATCTGTACCGACTTGCTCATCGCCTCGTTGCTGTATTCAGCGATGGCTTTTTTTATCGGGCCAAAGAAAAGATCACCCGATTTTACTCCATCACCTGAGAAGATGATTTTTTTCGGGTTGAAAATCTGAATGAGTGCCGCGACCCCAAAGCCAATGACTGTGCCGGCTTTGGCAAATATTGACTGCAGCGGCGCATTGCCCTCCCTGGCCAGTTTTATGGGCAGATCAAGGCTGAGTTCATCCTGTTTCTCATAGCACCAGTTGCCGGATCGCAGACTTTTTTCGGCAGCAGAGAGGATAGCCGTTTCATTGGTATGGGCTCCTTTGCCATACCATAAATGGGCAAGGGTCAAGGCGTTGGAGTCGTTTTCAATATAGGTCTTTATGGCAAGCCGCTTGCTGATGAGATCACTCAGGGTTGTTTCCCCGGTGTGGTAGAGCTGTTTCCAGACATACACTCCGGTTTCACTTTTCAGCAGGCCGGGAACTCCAACCCCAATACCAAAGATTTTGTCCAGGGTAAGATTGGCTTTGGCTGCACATCCCCTGACTGCTTCTTCGATGATATCCGCCACATAGCTGAGCGGTCTTTTGTCAAACTGCACCGGGACGACAACCGAGCTTCGCACATTTGCCTGCATATCCGTTACCGCACAGCTTATTCGCGAACTGGAGAGTTTGATTCCGGCAACATAGGCAGCATCCGGGTTGATGGCGAGTTCCACTCGCCTTCTGCCGGGAGTTGCTGCTTCTCTGGAATCTTTTTCGTATATCAGGTTTTTTTTATCAGATCAACAGCAGTTTGGACCCGGGAAGACACCAGGCGAGATTTTGTTCAGGGTTTGTATCTATTCAATACTGATTGTTGCCGCGATCTACTATCTCATTCCACTTATCATCATGGTGTTTACTTCGGTAAAAACCATGAACGATATTCGAACGGGGACACTGATTTCCTATCCCCGCGAGTTCACTCAGGACGCCTGGAAAGCGGCCTGGGGCAGTGCCTGTATTGGCGTCACCTGTCATGGCATCAAGGGATATTTCTGGAATTCGTAATTTTGGTGGTCCCATCGGTTCTCTGCTCCACCCTCATTGGTGCGGCCAACGGCTACGTCTTTTCCAAATGGAAATTCCCAGGCAGCGAAGTACTTTTTTCCATGCTGCTGCCCTACTGCGGCAAAAAGATTATTGCGGGGATCCGTCCGGAGCATATTTCCTGTGGCCTGATGCAGCGTGACGATGCGGACACCATCGAAGTGGTTGAATGCCGGGTGGATGTGCTGGAACCGACAGGGCCGGATACCCTGCTGTTTGTAGGGCTCAATGACAAGGTGGTAACCTCAAGAGTACGGCCGGATGAGGTGAAACCGGTGGGAGAAATAAAGAACCTGGACCATCCAGATGGCCAAAGTTCTCTTCTTCGACGCTGAGACTGAAAGACGAATCCAGTAGCTGTTCAATCCCCGAATTTCTTTGCTGTCGGCATAAAAAGAGTGGCAAAGCTGCATCTGGTTTTTAACAAAAAAAGGCAGAGCCGTCTGGGGCCCTGCCTTTTTTGTCTTCAAAGGAAAGGAATTACTTTTTCTTTCTTCTGGCAATTCCCGCCAGCCCGATCAGACCTGTGCCGAAGAGGAGCATGGTGGCCGGTTCCGGGACTGGAGCTACTGTGAACTTGTATTGTTCTGCTTCGCCTTGATAGTAGGGTGATGTTGGATCGAATAAGTTATAGTATTCTCCATCCGAAGGCCCCCATTGATCGTTCCAAGGCCCTCCTGTTAAAGATTCTGAGCATGTTACCCGGGCGAGTAGCCAGTGCTCGCCGAGTTGGTCTTCGGTGAGGGTAAGGCCTTTCGATTCGTAGGAAAAATATGTATCAACAACATTGCCCGGTCCAGTGTTGTCGTGCTGATCCGCCCACAGAACTTCTTTGTTAAAGAATATGGTTTCGTTGGCTTCAAAGCTGCCTGAATTATCCCAATCTATCCATGACTTGAGAAAATCGGCATAATGGGTGCCATCTTTAGTTTTATGCATATTGAACTGAAAGTAGACAGTATCACCAACGGACACCGTGTCGTGCCCCCAGGTTGAACTACCTTCTACTCGCCAATAAACTCCATCCCGACCATTTGCACCGGCCAGATCCTGCCAGGTAGCATTTTGATGAGTTGGCAAAGTTGGCGCTGGAATTGAATCGGCGTGGCTTGTCGAAGTTAAAAAAGCAAGGATCAAACAGGTTGATAAAATAAAAATTTTTCTTTGTAACATCATAGTCATCGATCTCTTTTAATGAAATGTTCATCTTGAATCATTATTTACATTGTGCACTTATATGCAGTATTCGTTCCATAGTGCAAAAAAAGTTCGTTGCTGCGAGCATGTCATCTATCTGATTAAATATATGGCAGAAAAATCGAAGAGTAGTGCCGATGCTAATTTGGCATTGTGATACAAAGGGTGCAGCGATTTCGATTTTTCGGAAGACCGAAGTGATCTTTCCACTATTGAGAAGATTGGGATACGAATGCATCGAGGGGAACTAAGAAGGAAACCTGCGATGATGGTGTATATCGTCTCGGTTTTTCAGGATGTTTTCGTCAATCATTGCTGATTGGATAGCTGAAAACTCTCCAAATTTCTAAGAACCTGTGGATAATCCTCAGGCGACATCGCAAGTCTGGGTGCTGAAATTATCGACCAAGTAGCGGGAGCAGCGGAGGAGTGAATGGAGGAAGGAACGGATTGAGAAAAGTAACAGTATTCAGGGAGCTTGAGATGTGAAAAAGACAGAGAGCGGGTTTAAGTCGTGAGCTGCAACGATGAATTTCCGGAATTCTGAACTGGTGTATGTGTTTTCCGGATACAAGAATTTCCAGACCGGTCGAATAAGCGGTGCCGGCCGTCCTGAATTGAACATCCAACTCCGATAGTATCTTTTTCATATACATCTCTGGGGAATTCGTTGCCAACGGGTGCAAAGCTGTTTACTCCGGTTGCCGGATAAGGTTTAATACCATTCGCCACAATAGGTACTGTGAACATAAGGACGCATTACGGCTCTTTGCTAATTCTTTTTACCATACAACTACAATGCCAAATAGATACGAGACGGTACGATCACAACTCAAAGCCTCGCCCTGCACCTGGCTAATTACCGGGGGCGCCGGCTTTATCGGTTCGAATTTGCTTGAGACGCTCCTAAAACTTGATCAAAAGGTTGTTGGGCTTGATAATTTTTCAACCGGTCACCAACATAATCTTGATGAGGTCCAATCTCTTGTCAGCAAGGAACAATGGCAACGTTTTGCCTTTGTCAAAGGAGATATCAGGAGCTTGCAAACCTGCAGACAGGTTTGTGCCGGGATCGATTATGTTCTCCATCAGGCTGCTCTTGGGTCGGTGCCTCGGTCAATTGAGGATCCGATAACCACCAACGAAAACAACATCAGCGGGTTTTTAAACATGCTGGTTGCGGCAAGAGATGCCCAGGTAACGCGTTTTGTCTATGCAGCCTCAAGCTCCACCTATGGCGATCATCCTGATCTGCCGAAAGTCGAAGCCAGGATAGGCAGACCGCTCTCTCCCTATGCGGTGACCAAATTCGTAAATGAACTGTATGCTGATGTTTTTGCCAGAACATACAATTTCAATACCATTGGCCTCAGATATTTTAATATCTTTGGTCAGCGCCAGGACCCGAACGGGGCCTATGCCGCCGTCATTCCCAAGTGGTTTGCCGGGTTGATTGCCGATCAAACCATCTATATCAACGGCGATGGCGAAACAAGCAGGGATTTTTGTTACATTGGCAACTGTATTCAGGCAAATATTTTGGCGGCCACTGTTACGGACGAGGTTGCGACGAACCAGGTCTATAATGTCGCCTTTGGAGAGCGGACAAGCCTGAACGAACTCTATCGCCTCATCCAGGAACGGGTGGCTGTTGTCAATGCATCTGCGCAGGAGGCAAAGGTACAATATCGTGATTTCAGGGCAGGGGATGTTCGACACTCCCTGGCTGACATTGCCAAGGCAAGGGTGAATATCGGTTACCAACCACAATTTTCAGTACGAAAGGGTCTGGACAGGGCCGCAGACTGGTATTTGGCTAATCTGGGGAGACGATGATCTTTGCTTCAGAAAGGTGCGTATTCGTTTTATGAACTGTAATAGTTGCAGTTATTTATTATCTTGCGGTTATGTTCCTGCATCGACCAGCAGAGGCTGGCCAGTTGTTCTTTCTCCTCCTCGGGCAGATCAAGGGTCGTCGCCTGTTCAATCAGAATCTGCAATGCTTTGGCGTTGTGACCGATTGTACAAAAAGATTGTGACAGCAGACTGTTGAACTCATTGATTTTGCATGCCAGTTCTTTTCCCTGATCTTTATCGCGTAACCGGATGGTGGAGTCGAGATTGCCTTTCTTCATATTGTCCAGGGTTGCTTCAAATCGATACAGTGGGCCGGCAATTCTGTGGGAAAGAAGTAAGGAGGCAGTTATCACAAAACCACTGCCGATAACGATGAGAAACCAGTTATCCGTCAGCATCTGTCTGAGCAGCATAAAAGGTGTCCGTGCCGGCTCAATGTTCTGATTGACATTTGACACTGTCAAGGGGTCTGCCGAAAGTCCACCCAGCAGCACATTAAACAATAAACCGGCCCCGACGACAAACAGGAAGCAGGAAAAAATCAATTTTCCCTGAAAGTCCTTTTTGATAAAAAAATTTCTGCGCTTATGTTTTTTTGTCATGAGTTTTTTTACCCGTTGTGATTGGTATCCGAGCTTTGCCGTACGGCCAGTTTTCTGCTACGGCAGTATTGCAGGGGATGGTGGTAACCGGAAGCAGAGTGAAATTGCACTGCGTAACACCGGATGAGCCGCATCGCCTTTCGTAGATGAATGGTGTCTTCATTGCTGGCTTTGATTTATAACGAAATTGATCAGTTATGGAATGCCACTAGTTTAGGATATCGTGAACCATGGTGAAATTGCAAGCGGTGAAACTGTGCAGGGACAGATTTTTCCACTTTTTTACTTAGCCGTCGTTGATTTTTAAGGTTTTTACGAGTTTGCCTTTTTTAAGAAACGGAAACCTTTATAAAATACCGGAAGGCAGGAATGCGGTTGCATGACCGAAAAACGTTGCTGATGCCCCCGCACTTAGGGTAAGATGCGGCCGAATAAAACTGTTTGTCTCGATTGACGGGACAAAAATCTGCGGTGGTGTTACCTGATTTCCTATCGTTCTCATCTTGCGGTCTTCCACCAAGCATTTATCTGTAAATTCATGTTAAGAGCTAATATCCTTATCAGCATTGCCATTGCTGTGGTGTCTATCAGTTTCTGGGCCTTCTTCAATCGCCCCGAGATAGAACCCCCCTGGCCCAGCCGAATTCAGGGGTTTTCCTTTTCTCCCCTGCGGGCTTGGAATGATCCTGCCAAGGAAAAAAAGCAACCTACCGAGGAGGAGATCGAGGCTGATCTGAAACTGCTGGCCAATACCACCAATGCGATTCGAACGTATACGGTTGAAGGCGTTCAGGCGAAAATACCGGCACTGGCCAGAAAATATGGGATCAATGTAACGCTCGGTGCCTGGCTCAGCAAAGATCTGGAGCAGAACGAGCAGCAGATTGAGACGGTCATCCGTCTTGCCCGGAAAAACTATCGCAATGTCATACGTGTCATTGTCGGCAATGAGGTCATTCTTCGCAATGATCTCAGCGTGAAGCAGGTCGAGGCGTATCTTGATCGGGTACGGGAGGCACTGGATGTGCCGGTCAGTACCGCCGAACCTTGGCATGTATGGGTGGCACATCAAGACCTGGCTGAACACGTTGATTTCATTGCCACTCACATGCTGCCCTACTGGGAAGGTATCGATGTGGAACGAGCCGTCGATTTTGTAATTGAACACGTCGATTTACTCAAAAAGGCCTTTCCCGGTAAGCCGGTTGTCATCGCCGAGGTCGGCTGGCCGAGCAATGGCAGGGTTAGGCGGCAGGCCGTTGCCTCACTTGCCAATGAGGCGACTTTCCTGCGCCGGTTCATCGAGAGGGCTGAGGCACTGGACTACGTTTATTATGTCATGGAGGCGTTTGATCAACCCTGGAAGAGTGTTACCGAGGGTGCAGTAGGCTCTTACTGGGGGGTGTATGACGTGAAACGTCAGCCAAAGTTTCCCTTTACTTCGCCCATTGTCGAAATTCCCGAATGGCGAATCCTGGCCGGTTGTTCCGCTGTAATTGCCCTTATCACTTTCGCTCTGCTGCTTATCGACAGTAAGACCTTGAGGCAAGGAGGTCGCGGTTTCCTCGCCTCGATTGCCTTTATTGCGGCGACCGGGGCAGTGTGGATTATTTACAGCTACTCGCAGCAGTACTTGACTGTGTCGGCCATGGCGGTCGGCTGTCTGATGCTTGTCGGTCTGATAGGGGTGGCTATTGTGCTGCTGACGGAAGCGCACGAATGGGCTGAGGCCATCTGGTCAAAAAAAACCAGACGTGCTTTTTCTCCGGTTGAGATTCCTGATGCGTTGCTGCCTCTTGTATCGATACATGTTCCGGCATACAACGAGCCGCCGGAGATGATGATCGAAACGCTGAACGCCCTTGCAGCACTGGAGTATCCTCGTTTTGAGGTGATCGTCATGGATAATAATACCATTGATCCCAAGGTTTGGCAGCCGGTCGAGGCGCACTGCAAGGTGCTTGGCAAACGATTTCGATTTTTTCATGAGGACCGGCTTTCGGGCTTTAAAGCCGGTGCCCTCAACTATTGCCTCGCACAGTCGTCTCCGGAGGCGGAGGTCGTGGCGGTTATTGATAGCGATTATAAGGTGACCTCCAACTGGCTTCGGGACCTTGTTCCACAGTTCACCAAGCCTTCCGTAGCCATTGTTCAGGCCCCGCAGGACTATCGTGACAACGGCGACAATCTGTTCAAGGCCATGTGTTACGCGGAATATCGTGGTTTCTTCTACATCGGCATGGTTACCCGCAATGAGCGCAATGCCATCATTCAGCACGGAACCATGACGATGGTACGTAAATCAGTGCTGGAAGAGGTGGGTGGGTGGGCTGAATGGTGCATTACCGAGGATGCTGAATTAGGTTTGAAGATCTTCGAGAGAGGATATGAGGCCTTGTATGTCGCCAAAAGTTATGGTCATGGAGTGATGCCGGATACCTTTGTCGATTTTAAAAAGCAACGGTATCGCTGGGCCTACGGGGCAATTCAGATCTTGCGGCATCATTCGCGAACCCTGCGCCGGGGGGGGCAAAGCCATTTGACTCACGGTCAGCGATACCATTTCATAGCCGGCTGGTTACCTTGGTTGGCGGACAGCATCAATTTTATCTTTACCTTTGCCGCATTATGCTGGTCGACTGCCATGATCCATAGTCCAGCCAGGTTCGATCCGCCGCTGATCATCCTCTCGTCGGTGCCGTTAGCATTTTTTGTTTTCAAGATGGTCAAGATGTTCTATCTCTATCGCAGCCGGGTAAAGGCGACCATCGCCCAGACCAGTGCCTCTGCTCTGGCAGGCCTTTCTCTGTCCCATACCATTGCCAAAGCGATACTGTACGGTTTCATGACGAAAAACCTGCCATTTTTTAGAACGCCGAAAATAGTTAATGGGAGGACATTTTGGAACGCGCTGCAGTCGGCCAGAGAGGAGGGATTGATTGCCACCGCTCTTCTGCTTGCGATCCATGGAATCATAAAACAACAGGGGGCAGAGACACCAGATGTTCTGGTGTGGGTGCTGGTCCTTCTGGTGCAGTCCATTCCCTATCTGGCTGCAGTGATTATGTCTCTTACCAGTGCCTTTGCGCCACTGTCCGCTAAACTTATTGCCTCCATCAGGGCACCACTCGAGCCAGCCCCGCCGGTCGGCACGACAGAATCGACAAAAAAGACTACCGATATGTCTTCTCAATGAAGAATTGGTTGAAGAGGGTCGCTTTTTACTCCTCTTTCTTTTTGTTCTTACCCATCTCTTTTTTAAATTTCGCCTCAATGTCGTTAAATAAAGCCTGTCTTTTTTCTGCAAGTTCTGTCTGAATGGCGGCAACTTTTTCGTCGGTATTCTTTTTCTCCGCCTGAAATTTTTCAAGCTCCCTGGCAAGAAGGTTTCCTTCCGATACTTTCTTCGGGAGCGTCTCTATTGCCAAATGGTTGCCTACCGAGAGTTTGATGGAAAATGGGTCTGCCAGTGTCGTGATAATGCCAAGTTTTTCCAGTTTTCGGCAAACGGTATGGCCCACTTCGCCGGAAATACGCAACATAGCGCAGACTTCTTCAATGTCCGGGGGACATCCTCCCTGATGCTGAAGGACTCTGGTAGCGGCTACAAATAAATGAGCTTCGGTGTATGCATCCATGATCTTGCCAATAATGATGGCGTCGTAAAAACTGCCCAAAGGGCATAGAAATCTTCACCTTCTGAAGTTTTTACCTAGCCATCGCTGATTTCTAAGGTTTTTACGAGCTTGCCAAGAATTATCCAGTTTATTATTTTACCACCAAATCGCTGAAAGGACCAATCCCTCTGGCATGGGTATCGCTGATCAATTTTTGCGGGTTGCGCAGGAAATGATCTTCCACCAGTTTTTCTTTTTCCAGATTTTCATCGTAGGTGGAGATCAGATTTTCATGGCTCCAGCGGGTGAGGTAGTAGACAACCAGTTCGGGGAGCCGGGTAAAAATACTTTCCTCCGGCATCGGGTCGACAAACGAGGAATTCTTTAACCGTTCCGAACTGAGGGTCTGCGGCTTGTAGAAGCTGTCGAGAAACATCAGTTCCGGCGGCAGGGCCGCCTTCAGGCCGATCCTTCTCAGGATGCGCAACAGGACGTTGAGACCATTTTTTCCAAGATTAGCCATCCAGTAGGGGACAAAGATCTCCTTGGGCTGATTCAGATGGAGGTAGGATTTGATGGTGAGGATGAGAGTCGCCAGATCCACCGGATTCGTATCGACGAAATGATACGTCTTGTTGCTGAATTCGGCTCGGTTTTCCAGCATATGTTGGATGAAAAAGGGAAGTTTTCGCGCATTGCTGTAGGAATGCAGGGTGTTTCTCTTGGTAAAGAGCACTGGCATCGACTCATCGGCAATGGAAAAAAACAAGCGATGAAAACCCTGGATTTTATGATCATGGGCCCCATAAACGATGGCCAGGCGGACGCAGCTATAGTCGAGCCCCTCTTTTTCGGCCATGACCTTTAAGGTGGTTTCGGCCATGAGCTTTGATTTGGCATAATTGCTCAAATCGGGTGTTATGGGCAGGGTGTCTTCCTCCCGCAGGTTTTCCCCTGGCGGTAAGGTCGCAGCCGAGCTGATATGGATATAGGGGATTTTCAGGGCGGTTGCCGCTCTGGCAAGATTGACCGGGCCTAGATAGTTGACCTCGAAGGCCAGCTGGGCGTCGGAGCCGAGATTGGCCATGGAAGCGTTGATGACGAAGTCGGGTCGGACCTCGGCCAGGTAGCGGCGGATGTCGTTTTCTTCCCGGATGGAGAGCTTCTTGCTGCTTGGCGCCCTGATGTCGACCGCTTCGGGGTGTTTGGTTTTATAGTAATTGACAATGGTGCCGCCGATGAGGCCGGAACCACCAATGACGACGCCTATTCTGTTTAAACCCATCTGAACTCCCCATAATGCAGTGTTACAGTGGAATGACAAGCTCACTCAAACCGGCAGGGCGATCCTTCCTGGTTGCATCGTCACGTTGTGCGCAGGGTGGGGTGACGCAATGGCAGACCGGCTGGGGTGCAGGACCTTACTTGTTCTTTTCTATTTCACGAACGGTGACATTGGAGCCGCGTGGCGGCTGGACACAGCGAGATTTGTATATTGTCTCCATCTGCACAAATGCGCGGTCGATGGCCTCATCTTCCTCTAATTTCTTCTCTTGCTCGTCGCCTGCCTGTTCTTTCGTTATATCCATCCTTCGACCTCGTTTTATTTTGTCCCATCGGATTACTATTACCCTGATGACCACATAAGGTTCCGTTAAATGATTTATCAGGGTGGCTTGCAAATTTTATTAGAGAGTACGAATTTGCAAATCAGTTATCAACCCTTATTTTTATCAGAAGAAAATTCTCCTGCTGTACTTTGCAGCTGCCCCGGTGTTGTTGCAGCCGATGTAAATACTTCTCTGATACGGTAAAAATCAATCCGAAACCTGCCGCTATTTTCTTTTCAACAGGTCCTGGTAGACTTCGGTCAGTTCGATGAACAGGTCATGGTCTCCGCCCCGGTCGGGGTGGAGTCGCATGGCCATTTTCCGGTAGAGGCGGTTCAGTTGTTCTCGAGGCATCTTCTTCAGCTCTTCAGGGGAGGTGGCGAACAGCTCGCGGATCCTTTCCGGTGAACTGGTTGGTTTTCGATCCGGCCAGCGAAAGGTCCGATGCCCGGCCATAAATGATTTGGCGAAATCCTCGAGAAATGATCGGCGCGCTGGCGCGTAATCAAAGAACATGATCAGGTAACGGCGGAGATGTTGGTGCAGGGAAGAGGCTATTGCTTCGTTTTGCCAGAACCTCTGGTCTCGGTTTAACCGGCAGAGTTCTCTGACGAAATGCTCAGCCATTTCATCTCTGGCAAGCGCTTCCGGCAGCCATGGGGCAAAGGACTGGTAGAAATACCGTTGCAGATTGAAAATAGCGTAGACATACTGGAGGTAGTGGCCGGGGTCAAGAACCGCTTCCTCGGCGGCGAAATAGTATTCCCGCTCATCGCGGCTCTGGCCCAGAAGGGACCGGCAGTATTTTTCCCGCAGCCGGGCAAGCCGGCTCTGGTCAACAGCCCCGTAACGGAGATAATAGAGGCGGCGGCGGTCAAACAGGTGAATCTGTCGGGCTATTGCCTCCCGTTCTGCATCAGTCAATGGCCCCGGGCGGTAGATTCGTCGAGGCGGGACCATGGCAAGCCGTCGTTGAACTTCCCTTGGCAGAAAGTCCCACAGCAGTTGCTCAAGCATCGTCTCTCCATCCCGTTCGAGATGGGCTGTGACGGCTGCAACCAGGTCGCTGTCAAACAGAGCAACATGTTCTTCAAGCTGGTCGATAAAGCGGCGAGGATCATGGCCGAGGTCATAAACGATCCGGTGATGAAAGGAATGGTCCTCGGTCTGGTAGGACTCGCGGAGCTGGAAGCTTATCTTCCTGCCTTTTTGCAGTTTGGCCAGATACATATCGGCTCTTGGGCTGAGAACGTCAGTGCGGGACACGAAACGACCTGGAGCAAAGGTTACGGTCGCTCCCCGTGATCTCATACTACCATATGCATTTATAGAGGTTTTTCTTCCCTGCAGCACCGCTATTGATATGGATGGTGCCGTGGAGAAATGCCCAGGAGCTGATTTTCAAGGTGATTCATGCAGGAATAATGCATAAAATGATAGACGGGAAGAATATAATTGATAAGCAGATACGAATATCGTAAAATATCAGAATTGAAAATAATTGATTCGTAATATATTGTCTGTAAAATTTGTGCAATCGTATTTTTCGTAATTGATCAGGGAAAAATTGAGATAGTAGAAGGGTGGTGTCCGAGATGGAAATCGATGAAATAAATATGGCAATAATCAATCATTTGCGTGATGGACGAATGCCCTACAAGAAAATTGCCGACTTCCTGGCCCTTTCGGAGGGAACAGTGCGGGCCAGGGTGAAGAAGCTGACAGAAGAAGGTATCCTTGATATTACCGCCCTGGTCGATCCCGACGCCCTGCCGGATCAAAACATCGTCATGGTCGGAGTCCGGTTAAAAGACATGGACCTGGTTAAAAAAGGTGAGGAATTCAGCAAACTGCGGGGAGTCACCTCGGTCTGTGTGGTGACCGGGCGTTTTGACCTTATCCTCACGGTGCTGCTCACCAAGGAATTTACGATGTTGCAATTCTATACCGAGGAGGTGGCGAAACTGGAAAACGTCAGGGCGGTGGAAACCTTCGTTGTCTACAAGAGCTTCAATTTGAAGGTGCCTCTTACTTTACCGTGAAAATCGGCATACAAATGCCCGAAAATTGCATGGGGGACAACATGGACAAGGTGAAAAAGACAGTGCTCCATGGGTGGCATGGGGCAAATGGGGCGAACATGGCCCTGTTTGGTAATTACGATATGCCGCTCTGGTATAGGACCGGGGCCAAGGCGGAGCACCTGGCCGTCATCCAGGGGGCCGGGATTTTCGATACCAGCCATATGGCCGCGGTCTCGGTTAAAGGCCGGGACGCGAGAGCGCTCCTCCAAGAGTGTCTAAGCAAGGACCTCGACTCCTGTCTCGGCAAGAATAAAACCCCGCTGGTCGACGGCAGATGTGTCTATGGAGTGTTCCTCAATAGCGACGGGACGGTGATTGATGACGCCATCGTCTACCAACTGCAACCTGAGTTGTTTATGGTGGTGGTCAATGCCGGCATGGGCGGACAGATAGCCGCCCATCTGGTAAAAAACGCCGGGGCACGCGCGGTCATCGTCCGCGACCTGACCGATCTGGTCGGTAAAATGGACATCCAGGGACCGGACTCGGGCCGGGTCCTGCAAAAAATTGTTAAAGACCCGGCGGCTGTTTTCGACCGGCTGGTCTATTTTTCGTTCAAGGGCGGTTTTGACGATCTCAACACCGCTGCCCCGGTGCAGCTCCTGGACGGAACGCCGGTCTTGATCTCGAGGACCGGTTATACCGGAGAATTCGGTTTCGAGCTTTTTATGGCCATCGACAGCCTGGCCACGGTCTGGTCCATGGTGCTGAAAGCTGGGGAGGACCGGGGCGTTATCGCCTGCGGGCTGGCCGCCAGGGATTCGCTCAGGGCCGGAGCCATGCTGCCGTTGTCACATCAGGATATCGGGGCCTGGCCCTTTCTGAACAATCCCTGGCCGTTCGCCCTGCCCTGGCAGGAGGACAATGCGACCTTCACCAAGGACTTTATCGGCGGTGCCGCGTTGCTGCGGGGAGGCTGGGATAAATATACTCTTGCCTTCGCCGGGTTTGATCCCCGGAAAATTGCTGCCGGCGATGGCAGTTTCGTCACTTTGAGCACCGGGGAGAAAACAGGCACCATCCTCACCTGCACAACCGATATGGCTATCGGCAGGGAGGAAGGTCAGATCGTCAGCGTTGCCGGCAGGAAGGGTTTTGAGGCCAAGGGGCTCTGCTGCGGCTTTGTATTGGTCGATAAAAATTGCCAGCCGGGAGAAGAGGTGATCCTGACCGATGGCAAGAGGAAAATACGTGTTGAGATACGGGCGGATGTCCGTCCAAACAGGACGGCCAGGGCCGCCATGGCGACGATGTTGACTTGATGGAACCAATCAAAGGGAGGTAGAAACGGTGAAAGAGTTGAATGAGCTCGTTTTTGGTAAGGGACTGCGGTATTCGAATGATCACGAGTGGGTAAGTGAAAGCGGCAGCACGCGAAAGGTCGGGGTCAGCGATTACGCCCAGGATCAGATGGGCGATATCGTCTATGTCGAGTTGCCCGAAGTTGGCGCCACCTTTGAAAAAGGCGAGGAGTTCGGCACACTTGAGTCGGTCAAGGCGGTTTCGGAACTCTATATGCCCATCGGCGGCGAGGTGGTGGCGGTGAACGAAGATCTTGGCGATTCACCGGAGCTGATCAATCAGGATCCCTATAACAACTGGATAATCGAGATCAAACCTGCCAATTTGAGCGAACTCGACGACCTGCTTGCTTCAGACGCCTATCGGGAGTTATTAAAAGGATAGAGCCATGCGCTATTTACCTCATACTGACGAAGAAATCGGTGCCATGCTGGAGGTGGTCGGCAGAAAAAGTCTTGAGGAGCTGTTCTGCTCGGTTCCGGAAGGCTGCCGCTACCAGGGAACAATGGATCTCCCTGCACCGCTCAACGAATGGTCACTGACCGACCATTTCGGTGAGCTTGCCGAGGCGATGCAGGTAAATCATAAATATCAGGTACTGATCGGCGCCGGCAGCTATCAGCATCATATCCCGGTGACGATCGGCGCACTGATGGGCAGATCGGAGTTTCTCACCGCCTATACACCGTACCAGCCGGAAATGGCCCAGGGCACCCTGCAGGGGATTTTCGAATACCAGACCCTTGTGGCCAGACTGCTCGGTATGGATGTGGCCAATGCTTCCATGTATGACGGGGCTTCGGCCCTTGCCGAGGCGCTGTTGATGGGCCTTCGGATCGAGAAGAAAAAAACAAAGGTTGCCGTCTCCCGGGCAATACATCCCCACTACCGCGAGGTCGCGGCAACGTATTTACGGCCGACCAACTATGAGCTGATCGAATTGCCGGTGGATAAAGATGGGCGCACCGATCTGACCGGGCTCGCCGATATCGAGGGGCTGGCGGCGGTTGCCATCCAGTCGCCGAACTTTTTCGGAGTGATTGAGGACCTGACCTCGCTGGGGCAGACCATCCATGACAGCGGCGCTCTGTTTATCAGCAGTTTTACCGAGCCGCTGGCCTACGGTCTGTTGAAAAACCCCGGAGAGTGCGGGGCTGATATCGTCTGCGGCGAGGGTCAGAGTTTCGGCATGTCGAGATCATTTGGCGGTGCGGCACTTGGCATGTTTGCCTGCCGGGATCAGTTTACCCGAAATATGCCCGGGCGCCTGGTCGGGGAGACCGTCGACCTGGAAGGCAAACGTGGCTTTGTCCTCACCCTGTCCACCAGAGAGCAGCATATAAGAAGGGAGAAGGCCACCTCGAACATCTGTTCGAACCAGGGGATCTGTACCCTGACTGCGGCCATGTATATGTCCTCTCTTGGCGGCTCCGGCCTGCGCGAATTGGCAAAACTCAATTATGACAAAGCTGAATACTTCAAGGCGCAGTTGAAAAAGAACGGGGCGAAGCTCGCTTATGCCGCCCCGACCTTCAACGAGTTTGTCGTTGAATTCGAGAAAGATTTTCAACCGATCTATGCAAAATTACAGCAAAAGAAAATTGTCGCCGGGCTTGCATTGGGTAAATATTATCCGGAGCTTGCCGGCAAATATCTCTTTTGCGTAACGGAAACGACGGCGAAAAAAGTGATGGATTTGGTTGCCGGGGAGGTGAAATCATGAAAAAGACACCAGGCATCAGCGGGCTGATTTTTGATGAGCCGCTCCTCTGGGAAAAAGGCAAGGCCGGCAGGCGGGGCATGAGTATTCCGGCAAGTGATGTCCCGGCTGCGGAGTTACCGGGAGAACTGCAGGGGAAGGGACCGGATTTTCCCGATCTGAGCGAGATCGATGTGGTCCGCCATTATACCCGACTGTCCCAGTGGAACTATGGGGTGGACAGCGGCATGTATCCGCTCGGCTCCTGCACCATGAAATACAATCCGAAAATCAACGAGAAGCTGGCGGTTACCCCGGAGCTGGCCACCGCCCATCCGATGCTTGCCGATGACGTGGTGCAGGGCAACCTGCAACTGATGTACGAACTGCAGCAGTATCTCGCCGCCATCACCGGGCTGCCGGGCGTCTCGCTGCAACCGGCGGCGGGAGCCCATGGCGAGCTGACCGGGATGCTGATCTTTGCCGCCTATCACCGGGACCGCCAGTCGAAGAGAACGAAGATCCTCATCCCCGATACCGCCCACGGGACCAATCCGGCCAGTGCTGCCCTGTGCGGCTACAAACCGGTACCGATCAAATCCGGACCAAACGGTATTCTGAAGGTGCAGTCCATCGCCGAGGCGATGGACGAGGAGACCGCCGGGATCATGATCACCAACCCCAATACTCTCGGCCTGTTTGAAACCAATATCCGGGAGATTGCCGAAATCGTCCATGCCAAAGGGGGGTTGGTCTACGGTGACGGCGCCAATATGAATGCGGTGATGGGGGTGATAAACGCGGCCAGCTGCGGGGTGGATGTCATGCATCTGAACCTGCATAAGACCTTCTCCACTCCCCATGGCGGTGGCGGTCCGGGGGCCGGGCCGGTCTGCGTCACCTCCGAGCTGGAAAAATATCTGCCGGTGCCGCGTGCCGTAAAAGATGGCGACAGTTATCGCCTCGACTTTGACCGTCCCTCCTCGGTCGGCCGGGTGCACGCCTTTCATGGCAATTTCTCAGTTCTGATCCGGGCCTATTGCTATATCCGGACCATGGGCGCGGCAAACCTGAAGAAAGCGAGCCAGCTGGCGGTGCTCAATGCGGCCTACATCAAGGAAAAGATGAAAGGCACCCTGCAACTGGCCTACAACCGGCCGTGCATGCACGAATGTGTCTTTTCCGATGCCCTGCAGGTGGAGGATAAAATTACCACCCTCGATATGGCCAAGCGGCTCATCGATCACGGTTACCATCCGCCGACCATCTATTTCCCACTGGTGGTGCATGGGGCGATCATGATCGAGCCGACCGAGACCGAATGCAAAGAGGATATCGATCAGTTTATCGAGGCGGTGAAGCTGGTGGTGCAGGAGGGCAGAGAAAATCCGGACCTGCTGAGACAGGCCCCGGTAAAAGCCAAACTGCGTCGCCTCGATGAAACCCTGGCCGCCCGGAAGCCCTGTCTCTGTGGCTAGGGGAGTAGAGGCCGCCCGCCTGGTCGATCTCGGTCTGACCGACTACCGGGCGGCCTATGAACTGCAGCAGCGGCTGGTGGAAAGGCGGCGGAACGGCACGGTGGCCGACGACCTCTTTCTCATCGTTGAACATCCGGCCACCTTTACCCTCGGCCGGCGCGGAGGGAGGCAGAATCTGATGGTCTCCGAGCAATTCCTCCGGGAGAAAAATGTCCCGCTGGTTCCAATCGAACGCGGCGGTGACATTACCTTTCATGGCCCGGGGCAGCTGGTGCTGTATCCCATCCTCCATCTGCGTGAGGCCGGACTGACTGTCTCCGAGTACGTTTATCAGCTGGAAGAGCTGATGATCGGCCTGGCAGGAGCCAGCGGCGTTACGGCAGGCAGGGATCCCCGTAATCACGGGGTCTGGGTAGGTAACAGCAAGCTGGGCAGTGTCGGTATCGCCATCCGCCATGGGGTGGCCTTTCACGGACTGGCCTTAAACGTCAGTCTCTGCCTCGAGCCTTTCTCCTGGGTCAATCCCTGCGGCCTTGCCGGGGTGAGGATGACGACACTGTGCCGGGAACTCGGCAGGACTATTAGCCTGGAAGAGGTGAAAAACAATCTTCCGGGGCAGATGGAGCGGGTATTTTCCCGTAAATTCGACATAATTGGCAAGGATCATGAGGATGTCAAACTGTACACAGCAAAAAAAGACGGGAAAACCGAAGTGGCTGAGGCGTAGTCTGCCAACCGGCCCGGAATATGAAAAGATCCGGCACCTGCTGCAGGACCATCACCTGACCACCGTCTGCCGGGAGGCCAAATGCCCCAACCAGTTTGAATGTTATGGCAAGGGGACGGCCACCTTTATGATCCTTGGCGAGCGGTGTACCCGCAATTGCCGGTTCTGCGCGGTCGGACACCAGCCGGACAGCCTGCCCGATCCGGAAGAAGCGGGGCGGGTTGCCGAGGCGGTGGTGCTGCTCGGCCTCCGTTATGCGGTGGTCACCTCGGTCACCCGGGATGACCTCGCCGATGGCGGGGCATCCATTTTTGCCGAAACGATCCGCACCATCCGTAGGCGCAGTCCGAAGACCCTGGTGGAGGTGCTAATCCCAGACCTGCAGGGGAATTGGGCCGCCCTGGCGTCTCTTCTGGAAGCCGGCCCGGATGTTCTCAACCATAATATTGAGACGGTATCCGGTCTTTACGGGGAAGTGCGGCCACAGGCCGAATACCGGCGGTCTTTGGCTCTGCTGCGCCAGGCAAAGGAAATCAGGCCGCATCTTCCGACCAAGTCGGGCATAATGCTTGGCCTTGGTGAAAGCCATGCGGAACTGGTCCAGACCTGGCAGGACCTGCTTGCCTCCGGCTGCGATATTCTTACCATGGGCCAGTACCTGCAGCCAAGCGCCGACCACCTCCCGGTCGACCGTTTTCTGCCGCCTGAGGAATTTGCCGATCTGGAAAAAGAGGCCCTTGCCCTGGGCTTTGCCGGGGTTGCTTCCGGCCCCTTTGTGCGCAGTTCGTACCAGGCGGAAAAACTCTACCGCCAGGCGCTGCGTCGGCTTCAGCGATAGCCGCGCAGGCCTCTTCTCTCATTGCTGTCATTTTTTATCAATGGCGGCTCGAACCTCTTTATCCTGCAATATCTCAGCGACTATTTCGGTCAATTGACCGTTCAACATCTTCTCCAGGTCGGCAACCGGCGGGCGGGTTGCCGACTCCCGGTTGGCTTCCCGGTCATAGGTCTTGGTCAGCGAAATTTCCTGGTTCTTCGTAGTCAGGGTAAGATGACTCCTCGCCCTGGCATTGTAGAGGAGTTTTGGTCGGGTTACCGAAACGAGGAGTTCGTCAAGGTCGAGCTGTATGCGGACCGGGGCGCCACTCTCGAAAAGCAGACCCTGTTGCAGGAGACCGTTTGCCAGCCGTTCGGTGATCAGGATATGTGGTTCGGTCTGGTTCGGTATCCGTACCTCAGGTTCGCCGTCAATATGGTAAATGACAACGGCACTCCCGACTCTTGCATCATGACCTTTGAGGACGGCAGTGGTTTTCTCGCTGTAGAGACCGGCTGGCTGCTGGCCGAGCTGCAGCTTCAGGTTGGCGGTTGCCGGATATTTGGTGCCGCATCCGGTAAGGAGGAGGGCAAACACGAGGGGAAGGAATTTTTTCACTGTACGCTCCTGTCTGGTTGGGGGTTGAGGAAGTGACATCGATTCTATTTCTTTCGCTCTGTATCATAACCATCCCAGTGGTTCTGCCAAGAGAGAATTTCATCTGTGTACTGCCGGAGAAAGGTGGTTACAAAAAGCAGATTTCAAAAGAGATGAATGAACCGGCCGAGAGAACAGACGCCAGCAGCAAGGGGGAGGGAAGATTCAGGTGCCTGCCGATGGAGGAAAGGACACTGTACGTACCGGGGGGAAAGCAATGAAGATGGTTGTCCGAGGGGCCTCAACCGAACCCCACGTGTAAAGGGGTCCGGTTCGAGGAAAATAGACGGCTCCCCCCCCTTTTTGCGGGGGGACGAAAACGCCTTTGGGGGGAAGTTAGTTCTGTAACTCCCACTGACCTGCACTGTTACGGCAGGCGGTAGTAAAGGTTCGTTCCGTTCTGCCGTCGATGGTTGCGAGGATTTCCGCTCTGCGGCAAGGTCGTTGTGGTTGCTGCGGTTGGGTGTAGGCCGGCTGCGGGATGACCTGATAGGCATTACCGTTATCTGGGTTCTGCCAAGTGGTGACCCTTCCCGATGGACCATATTCGTAGGCCTGGTTCAGTTCCTGCCGGTCGTATTTATCCATCTCGTTGCCGACGATATATCCGAGCATGGTGCCGACCGCGGCGCCGATCAGGGTGGCTTCGGTGTTTCGGCCAATTGCCTGGCCGATGAGCGCGCCACTCACTCCACCGATTCCTGCACCGCTTTGTCCTTTCGTGGCGCAGGAATTCAAGCTAAAGACCAAAAGAGGGAGCAAAAGCAAAACAAATTTTTTCATTTTCAATTCTCCGTTTGTAGTTGATTGGTGGTACGAGCCAGTTTCTCAATCATCACTAAAGGTACTCATCCTGGTGAGCCAATGCAATTTGAATATCAGGATGGTGGCTGAGTTTGTTGCAATCTGGAAAATCATCCTGTCGATGCCAGGGAAAATCTTCCGGAAACTGAACGCATGCCGCTCTGAGTCGTTGTCGGGTGCCCAGACCAACGTCCTCTTTTTTCGGGGCTACTGTACATGTGCCCCGACTGTAAAGAGAGAAGTTTATCTGGCCTCCGGTTTTTCCGTCTCAGTGGTTGGTTTTGGCTGTTCCATGGGAGAAAAGAAGGTTGGGAGGTCGGCTCGCCATTTTTCCTCAGCAGTCAGCTGTTCGTTATACTGCTGAACCTGGAGATAGGAATCGGTATAGACCCCATCTACACCCGCCTGGGTATAGTAAAATTTGAGGAGTGCGGCAAAGTCGGCAGCAAAGGAGGGGAGCTGTTCATCCCGGCTGTTGACTCCATAGATCAGCACTTTACGTCCATATTTGTGAATATCCTGGATAAACTGACCGAGGCGAATCGTACCATCCGGGTCAACGACAGCCTCGCTGGGCAGCCCAATGGCCGTGGCATAGCCGGCGACCAGGCGCAGACCGAAATTAGTGAACATCCAGTCATAGGTGACCGCTCGCCATGGTGCTGATTGTTGCTGATTTGCCTCCGGACCGTCCGGTTGTCCGATAAGCTGGATCAAGGGCAGGTGCATCTTCTTCTCGGGGAGAAGCCTGTTGTGGAGACGTTGCAGCTCGTCCGGATCAAAACACTGCAGATAGAGCTTGCTCTCTTCTTTGGTGTAACCAAAAAGTCCAAGAAGGTCGAGTGTGGCGTTACTGATGTCCTTGCCACTGTCCCGATGAATACGGGGATGTCTGATCTCAAGGGCGATTCCTATCTGCCTGTTGAGAATGGACTCCAGTCTGCGGATCAGGCTGAGTTCCTCCTGGAGGGTTGGAATGCCAAGGGACAATGATGACCGGCCCGCTTCGAAGACATTTCTCAGCCGAAGCCGGCGTATCTCATCCAGGGAAAAGTCGATGACGTAATAGTTGCCGTCGGCTCTTTTGCGCTCGGGGAAGACCGTGGCGACATTGGAGAGTCGATTCAGGGTCAGGTCACGGAAAACCAGGATTGCGTCGTCTGCAGTCATAACTACGTGAAGTTCCAGATAATCGACGTTCCTCGCCGCGGCAAGGGTGATGGCGGGCAGGGTATCCTCGATCAAATCCTGCCCTGCCCCGTTGGCGGCAATGACGATCTTGGATCCACCATATACCTGGCCACCGAAAAAGATGAAAAGACTGAGAAGGGTCAAAAAAAAGAGCCGCAAGAACATTTTGTACCTATTTGTTTTAATTAAGAGTTGGTAAACAAGACCATCTTTTCGCCATGCTGATACAGATGACCATCCCTATGTAAGGTTGCAGAATACTATCCAAAATATGTTCAGATCGTACGGTTGCTTGCCTTTTTGTTTTCGATAAACATCAATGATATCGATAGGAAAGGCCTTGGTAAATAGTACCCGATGGCACCAGCAGCGACAAGGGGTGAAATTTACCATTTATGCTTTCCCTGAAATCATCCTTGGTCGGTATCATCGGAAGGTATTTGCCCTCCTTTTACGACGGGTATTCTGATGATAAAAGTGGTACCGACTCCCACTGTCGTAGAAACGGCAAGGGTTCACCGATGTTTTTTGGTGATGACATCATGGCAGATTGCCAATCCCTGCCCGGTTCCTTTGCCAACCTCTTTAGTGGTAAAAAAGGATCAAATATTTTTGGCCTGATCGGGGGGGCGATACTGTTCCCTGTATCTTGAAAAATCAGCTCGAACATCTCCTGCCAACTTTGTTGAGATAGTTATAGTCCCCAACTCCCCCTTTCAGAGCCGGTCTTTTTTCCCCGAATTGCCCGCGTTTACCTCCCCGGGAGCCCTCGTTAGATCTCGTTGATGTAGCTCATCACTTAAGTATCTGTTTTTTTCCGATGAGAGTCAAAAGAAAGTTCGTTAACCTTACCGACAAGCCTGCCGGCGACAGGTTTTGAGCCGGCTTGGGAGGCGAGGTGCTGCATCAGGTCAGAGCCGAAAGGAGGTGAACTATCAAAAAATGAAAAGACGGATATCCTGGGACCGGTGATCGATTGTCTTTCCTGCTAAAAGATCAGTTCCTGAAAATCGACAATTGACTGAAAGTGCTCGGAAAATTGCACCGGAAGTCTGGAGCTTGGTTTGGCAATATGAATGAGGTGTCGGATACCGAAATCTCTCGCGGCATGCAACACCTTTTCGGTGTCGTCGGCAAAGAGAGTCCGCTCTTTCTCGTAAGGCAGAAGGTGCTTAAGGCTTGGCCAGAACTCAGGCTGTTCCTTGGCGGCTCCCACTTCCTGGGAGCAGATGAGACGTTCGAACCAGTGCTCGATGCCGACCTGTTCCATTTTGACAGCCAGCGCTTTGGGATGGGCATTGGTGATGAGATAAAGTTTTTTGCCGATCTCCTGCACATGCTGCAGAAATTCGAGGCAATGGGGATGAATTTTTACCAGGTGGCTTATTCTGCGCTTTAAGGCCGTGATATCGAGGTCGAGGCGAGAGGACCAGTAGTCGAGATCGGTCCACTGCAGGGTATTTTCGACACTTTGATAGGTTTTGAGCAACAGGTCTCGGGCGTCGTCGACACCGACCCGGTGCTTTGCCGCATAGATCTCCGGGACATAATGTTCCCAGAAATAGTCATCATAATATTTATCGAGGAGAGTGCCGTCCATATCAAGGAATACACAGTCGACGTGCTCCCATGAAAAGTCCGGAGGAAGCTGTTTTTGCGCCTTAGGCTGCTGTCTGAACCAGGTTGGTGAATTCATGGAGAGTCGCTTCGATGGTGTCGAAGATGTGTTCGATTGAAGAGAGTCGGCCGCTTATAACCAATCGACTGTCCGGAGTCAGTTTCGGGGCAGGCCGGTTTTTTCTGCCGGTATTCTTCTCAAGGTAATGCAAAAGCATCGCCGGCGAAAGCGGGGTGTCGTCTAAAAAAGTGAAAACCAGGCTGTCCCGGCCCTGTTCGAGTCGATTTATCCGCAGGGCGGCGAGATCTTTTTTCAAGCTGATGATTCGCAGCAAAGTGAGGGCTTCCACCGGTAGCGGCCCGTAGCGGTCGATGAGTTCGTCCTGCAGATCGAGCTGCGACTCCGGCGGGGCGGTGACCAGAGCCGCCATCCGTCGATAGGTAATGTAGCGTTGGCTGATGTCCGGGATATAGCTTTCCGGGATATAGGCCGAGAGCTGCAGGTTAATTTCCGGATCAAGCTCCTCGGCCACACTGTCCCGGTTGTCAACGTCCGCCTGGGCCTTCAGATCGGCTACCGTCTTCTGCAGCAGGTCGAGATAGAGATCGTAACCGATGGCGGCGATATTGCCGCTTTGGGAGACGCCGAGAAGATTGCCGCCTCCCCTTATCTGCAAGTCGCTCATTGCCAGCTTGAAACCGCCGCCCAGTTCGTTGCAGTCCATCAACGCCCTGAGCCGTTCCCGGGAATCCTTGCTCAGGCTGTCAAGAGAGGGAACCAGCAGGTAGGCAAAGGATTGGGTACTGGACCGTCCTACCCGGCCCCGCAGTTGATAGATCTCCGCAAGACCAAGCATGTCGGCCCGGTTGATGACAATGGTGTTGGCCGATGGGATATCAAGGCCCGATTCTATAATCGTTGTGCTGACCAGGACGTTGATCTCTTTCTTGACAAAAGAGACCATGATTTCTTCCAGTTCCTTGCCGGCCATCTGACCATGAGCCACGGCAATCCGGGCCTCGGGCACCAGTTTTTGGATTAAGGAGGCCATCTTATGAATTGATTTGACCCGGTTATGGACGAAAAAGACCTGGCCGCCCCGTCGAAGTTCTTTATTAACCGCCTCTTTGATGACCAATTCGTCGTAGCGGGCAACGAAGGTCTTTACCGGCTGACGATGTTCGGGAGGGGTAGAGATGACCGACAGGTCCCGGATAGACAGCAGCGACATCTGCAGGGTGCGGGGAATGGGGGTGGCGGTGAGGGTGAGAATATCCACCTCGGCCCGCATTTTTTTCAGCTTCTCTTTGTGGGTGACCCCGAAGCGGTGTTCTTCGTCGATGATTAACAGCCCCAGTTTATGAAAGGCTACGTCTTTTGAGAGCAGCCTGTGGGTGCCGATGACGATGTCCAGACGGCCGTTTTTCAGCTCCTTCAGCATGGCCCGCTGTTCCGCCCCGGTGCGAAAACGATTCAGGCAGCCGATGGTAACCGGAAATCCCTGCAGCCGTTCGGCAAAGGTTTTGGCATGCTGTTCGGCAAGCACGGTGGTCGGCACCAGAATCGCCACCTGATAGCCGTCCTCGACCACCTTGAATGCGGCCCGCACGGCAACTTCCGTCTTGCCGTAGCCGACATCCCCGCAGACCAGTCGATCCATGGGTTTGTCGCTGGTCAGGTCCTGGATGACATCGTTGATCGACGTCTCCTGACCGGAGGTCTCATCAAAGGCAAAGGATTCTTCCAGTTCTTGAAAGAGCGCTCCGGGAGGGGAAAAGCGTCGGCCTTCCCTGATCTCTCTCTTGGCATAAATATCAAGCAGTTCCTGGGCAACTCTCCACACCTCTTCCTTGACCTTGGCCTTGGTGGTCTTCCAGTTCTGGGTGCCGAGTTTGTCTATTTTTGGTTCCCGATCGGAAAGACCCTGGTATCTGGAGATCAGATTAAGCCGGTCAACCGGCAGGTAGAGCTTATCGCCATCGCGATATTCGATCAGCATGAAATCGTTGATCACCGACTGCAGGGTGATGGTGTTCAGTCCTCGGTAAATACCAAGCCCATGCTCCCGATGGACGACAATGTCTCCATCATTCAGCTCGGTGAAGCGGACCGGCTCGCCCTTCGGTTTCTTTTTTGATTTACCCCCGAGGCGCATCTCGCCAAACAATTCGCTCTCGGAGAGGAGATGGATCTTGCTGTCGGGCAGTGAAAAGCCCTGGGATAAGGGGTGATCGCAGAGGTAGAGCTTCTTGTGGTCCAGTTCTTTTAACAGTCGGTCGACCTGTATGGGTGAGGGCAGCAGGTCCAGCAGATGGCCGCGCTTTGTGAGGAGCTCGGCAAGATTCTTGGTATGGCGGGAGGATCGGCAGCAGACGACCACCAACTCGCCGGTCTCCTGCCACCTGAAAATCTGATCGGATAACGGAGCAAGAAGGCCAATTTTAGTTCTATTCCGGGAGATATCCTGTTTCAGAAGCTGGTGGTTGCGCGAAGAAATAGTCAGCACCCGGTCTTCCGGGCGGGGAAAGTCGGTGAGCAGCAATTGTTTGAATCCGCCCAGCTGCCTTGTTATTTCATCTTTGCCGAGAAAAAGCATTTCCGGCGGCAGGGCAGGGGTTGCCAGCTCCAGCGCCGCCTGGTAATTGGCGAAGATGCGTTCGTGGCATAGCTCCATATTCTGGCGGATACCTTCAGGGTCGACAAGCACGACCACCGCTCCCTTTGGTAGAAAATCAAGCATCGAGGAACTGGGCGACTCATGGTGCTGATAAAAAAGCGGCAGAAAAAATTCCATCCCGGCAAAGCGCCGTCCGCTGTTCATCTGCTCCATGAGCTGGGCCGTTTCCTCGCTTTGCCACTGGAATTCCTCTCCCTGCACTTGAAAAAGCCGGGCAAGCCCTCTCCTGACGTTGGCCGCACTGTAATCAACCAGCAGGTCGGTGACCGGCAGCAGCGTCGTCTCGCTGATCTCGCCGGTGGAGCGCTGGGTGAAGGGATCGAAGGAGCGCAGGGATTCGATGGTATCGCCGAAGAAATCAAGCCGAATGGGCCCTTCATGCACCGAGCCATCTTCTTTTGTGAAGGCCGGAGGATATATATCGATGATACCGCCCCGCACGGAGAAATCACCAACCGACTGGACGAGGGCGACCTTATCATAGCCGAGATAGACAAGTTTCTTCAGGAGGTCGTCCTGATCGCAATCCTCTCCGGCCATCAGGTATTCGGCAACACTGGTGAGCAGCTCGGCCGGCATGATCCGGCGCAGCAGGGCCTCTATCGAGGTGACGATGATGTCCCCTGATCCTTCCTTTAACCGATAGAGTGTAGAGAGCCGGGCGGCGGTCGTCTGTTGATCCGGGGAAAGCGGGGTGTAGGGAGGTATTTCGTGGCCGGGGTATTGGAGGACCTGCCTGTCGGTGAAAAGGAGCAGATCCTGTTCGAATATCGACACTAAATGCTCGTCCGGGACGATGCAGCAGCAGGGATGGTGGGCGGCAACCGTTGTCGCAAGCCATGCCGGACCGGCCCCTCGGAGTCCGGAGACTGTAATGCCTGGTGCGTCTTGGAAAAGGGCTATGAGTCTGTCGTCTATCATGAACAAAAGCGCCGGTTATGCACAACATAACCGGCAGGAGGATGGATTATTGGACTGTGAATCTCAGAAGGTGCCGCCGACGCTGAAATCCCAGACTGAGCTTTTTTCGTCGTCTTGCGGGTCAAGATTGAATCCCCAGACTATGCTCAAGGGTCCCATCGGCGAGAGCCATCGTATACCGGCGCCGGCAGCCTTTTTGATCGAAGAAGTATCACCCCAGTTCTCGTCATTGTCCAAGACCTGACCGGAATCAAAGAACACCAGGCCATCCAGTCCCTGGGTCTTCAAGAGGGGGAAAATAACCTCAGTGTTGGTATACCACATCTTGTCACCGCCAATTCGATCACCCGTAGCCGCATCGATCGGACTCACCTTGCCGAATTCAAAACCTCGGATGGAGCTGAGGCCGCCAAGAAAAAAACGTTCGTACACCGGCAGCTTGCCGGATTCATTTTCAAAGACCTGACCGGCCGAGCCTTTGATATGGAAGACGGTCTTAAAGGGCATGGGGAAATACCAGCCGGAGGAGCCTTCAACCTTGGTAAACTGGGCGTCACCGCCCAGAGGTCCGCCGCCGTATTTGATACTGATCACATTCCGGGAACCTTCCGAGGCCCCGTAAAGCTTGTTGCGGGTGTCCCGGACCAGGGAAAATTTCAGGGCACTGGTTATATGCAGGTCAACGGAATCCCGGATCGTTCTTGAGGCGGTCGGCAGGACATCGGTCAGATTGGTGTCGGTGTAGCTGTAATTGCCGTAGACCCGCCATTTGCCGAAGATCGGATAACCGATGCGGATACCACCGCCCTTTGAATCCTTGGTATAATCGTCATATTCCCGTTCAGTACTAAACAGGTCTATGCCCCAGGACAGGGCCGAATCGTTGAGATGGGGGTTGGTGTATCCCAGGTTGTACCTGGAACTCGCGCCGCTGAGATTGGCACTGAGTGCCAGGGTATCGCCCCGGCCGAGAAAGTTGTTTTCGGATATCTGGCCCATGAGGATGAGATTGTCCGCCGAACTGTAACCGGCACCTATGCTGAAGTTTCCCGTGCTTTTTTCCTTCACCTCAACAATGATGTTCATGCGGTCGGGATTAAGCGACGGTTCGGGGGTGATGTTCACCTCTTCAAAGTAGGTCAGCCGCTGCAGGGCCTGGGTGCTTTCGCGCAAGGCCTTCGAGTCGAAAATTCCGCCTTCGGCGATGAGCAGTTCCCGGCGGATGACGTTGTCTCTGGTGCGGCTATTCCCCCTGATGGTAATCCGGTCGATATAGACCAGGTTGCCCTTGTCGATAGCAAAGGTGACATCCATACGATCGCCGCTCGGAGTCTTCTTGATAATTGGTTTGACGCTGGCAAAGGCGTAGCCCGCCTCGGCATAGGTATCGGTCAGTTTGAGAATGTCGTCGCGGATGGCCTGTCGGCTCAGGTATTCCTCATCCCGAATGGTCAGCAGTTTGAGCAGTTCGTCTTTGCCCTTGAGCAGATCGCCGGTGATATCGATGGTGCCTACTTTGAACCGGGTCCCCTCTTCGACGATGAATTTGACATAGAGCCATTCTTTTTCCTGCCTGATTTCCGGCTCGGCTATTTTCGCTTCGAGAAAACCATGATCGTTATAGTAGGCGACGATCCGCCCCGCGTCCTGTTGAATTTTATTCATGTCGAGCAAACCGCCTTCGGTTAGCCAGGACAGGAACCATTTCTCGCTGGTCTCGATCTGATCAAGCAGTTCGTCGTCATCAAAGGTGGTATTCCCCTCGACACTAATCTCCTTGATGTACATCTTTTTCCCTTCGTCGATGTTGAACTGCACTACGGCGCCTCGATCATCGGGGTAGGAGATTTTCGATGTAATCCTGCTGTTGTAAAAACCCTTTGTTTTGTACAACTGGCGGATGGCTTCTTCGGCGACGGTAATCTTGGCCGGGTTGAGGATAAAATGTTCCTTGATATTTGCAGCCGCTTTGACGTCCTCTTCCTTAAGCTCGTCGATCCCTTCGAAAATGACCGACTTTATCACTGGCTTTTCAACAACCCTGAAGATCACCTTCTTCCCTTTCTGGGTATCACTGACATCGATCTGGACATCGTTGAAATAGCCCATTGCATAAATCTCTTTCAGGTCGCGTCTGAGCTTTGCCTGGTCATACGCATCTCCCGGCTTTGTCTCAATCTTTCTTAGAATGGCCCCGGAATCAATACGCCTGTTGCCTTCAGGAGCGATGGAGGCAATGCGGAAATCTCTGTCGATGTACAGCTTTATTTCTGCGGCAATTTTATCGAAAGCTTTTTTCAGCTCGCCTGGCGAGTCGGCTGTCTCATAGTAATAAATCGGATTGCCCGGCGAGAGGAGGTCAAAAAGCTTGATATCGACGCTGATCCGGTTGCCGATCTGAGTGAGATTGCCGGTGGCCAGGTTATCGGAGTCGGTTTTGGTCGCAATCTCCTGCATCACCTTGACCGGAGGCGGCCAGACCCCTTGGTAATCAGCCAGTTTTTCCGCCTCGCTCCGGGGCAGGAAGTAGATGTTTGCCTGGGAGAGGGCGGCCTGAAGGTCTTTATCCGTTTGTGCGAGAAGGCCTGGACTACTTTCACCGACACTGTTGATCTTTAATGGCAGAAAGCTTGTTCTGGCGTTACCTGCCCGGAGAGGGGATGCCATGAGAAGGAAGCAAAACATCAAGGCCAGCCAGGAAATCGGTACGAGCACTGCCGGCTTTTGCATGAGAATCTTCTTATATAGAGTCATAGAGACTTTTCCTGTAAATGAAATCGCGGTCAGCCGACGGCGGTCCTGACTCTTCAGGGAAGAGCTGTTCATTTTTAATTGCATCGAGGTTTTAAATACATTTGATTGTCGGCAAAATTCGTCGAGCCCAGAGCGGACACATTATGCCATGTTTCGCTGCAATTGCAAAGGATCCAAACCGATAGAGGGGAAAAATATGGGATAGAGCTGATATAGTGCTTTGAAAACGTCCCCCGGAATGTTTTTTACCTGCGTCGGTTCTCATTTTTATTAAAGGGGATATTCATCATTAGCCCCACTGATAAAGTGGAGGGAAAATGCAGCTGTCAAAAATTGTGGAGACCTGTATGGACCTCGTCTTACCGCCGCTCTGTGCAGTCTGTAACGGACAGACAGTCGGTGATCAAAACGGCAGCTTCTGCGACCGGTGTACTTCGGGCTTTCGATATCTGACCGCCCCTTTTTGCCGTTGCTGCGGCATTGAACTCTTTAGTGCCGGGGACCACAACCCCCTCTGCGGCGAGTGTCTGACCAATCCTCCGCCATACTCGATCGCCAGATCGGTCCTGTGGTATGACCGGGAGGTACAAAAGTTAGTCCATAAATTGAAATATAGCAGTGAGCTGTCCGTTGTCCCGGGATTGCGCCAGTTGATCGGCAGCTATGCGATGACGGAATTCGACGATATTGACTATATCGTTGTCGTGCCGCTGCATACAAAACGGCTTCGCCGGCGAGGCCTTAATCAGGCTGCGGTGCTCGCCAGGTTGTTTTTTGCCGACAGGCTGCCACGTATCAAAGTTGATTGGTTGAGAAGAATAAAAAATACGGTCCCGCAGACCGGTCTTGACCGTGATGCCCGCCGGAGAAATCTCGGTGGGGTCTTTCAACTGCGTGCCGGCAGTGACTTTTATGGAAAGAGAGTCTGTCTGGTTGACGATGTCTTCACCACCGGTACGACCGTAAAAGAGTGCAGCAAGGTGATAATGCAGGCTGGAGCCATCGAGGTCAAGGTGCTCACCATTGCCCGGGTAAAGGTTCCACAGCGTGGCAGGGGACTGTGATGATAATAAAAAAAGTAAAATATTTATTTTTTATTACCTTGGCCGAAACCCGCGATATGACGAAGATCCAAGGGTTATAATAAAGAAATATTGAACTATATCGATTAATATGTCGAAAAACAGAGCAAAATTGAGTTGAGTATTTTAATGAAACTGTTGATAACTTTGTGGATAAGAGTCTAAGGGTGCTAGATGTCGCAAGAAACGTGCGATCGAATAAGAGGCTCAAAAAACAAGGATCCTTAGCCTGTCAATATAATAAGTTTAGTTAATTCAGTCTGTTGATTGATGTACTGAAGTCTCGCCATTGGTTTCTGAAAATATCTGGAAATCGTCTTTGACGGAAAAAGCGAATTCGAGTTTATTCCCCTGCATACATTCGATGCCGGGTGATTCACACTCGGTGACTCTGCTAGATTGCTTTTTAATGCTATAAAATACACATATTTCGTATAGGTGAACGCTGTTCTCTGTACGAAAAATTCTTGCCGGAAAAAAATAATTTGTTGGTCAATACTCTCTTGTGTCATTTAGCCTGAAGGTTCTTATATGGTCTGGACGAAAATTAAGGATAGTCTGAAAGAGACGCTTGCGGAAAATATTTTTCACTTGTGGATTGAGCCTCTCCAGTTTGAACAGTTCCAGGGAGATAAATTTTACCTCTCGGGGCCGGATCGATATTTCAGCGCGTATGTTAAACAGAATTTTTCCTCGGTGATTGAGGACAAGCTACAGGAAAACGGCCTCCAGACGGCGCAGGTGGTTTTTTGTGAAAAAAGTCGGGAACGTTCCTCCCAGTTGTCATCCGGGAAGACGTCGGCAACCCAGATGCGTCTGCCGCATGTCCCTGAAAATAACTCGAAATTCCGGGCGCTGCACCCGCGCTATACCTTTGATGAGTTCATGGTCGGTGACTGTAATATTCTCGCCGAGTCGGCCTGCAGGTCGATGGTCGCCGAAGACGGCCTGGTCGGTCCCTGTCTCTATATCAATAGCGGCACCGGTCTTGGAAAAAGTCATCTGACCCATGCGGTTGCCCATCAGGTGTTTGCCGATTCGCCGATGACAAGACTCCACTACCTGACCGCCAAACAGTTTGCAGCGGAGATGATTCGTGGTATCCAGACCAACTCCATGGATGATTTCAAACGAAAGTACCAGGAAAATTGCGATATTTTACTGGTGGAAGATATTCATTCCCTGACTGGGAAAAAGAAAACCCAGGAGGAACTCAATGATGTGCTTGACACGCTCATCAAATCTGGGAAAAGAGTGATCCTGACATCCAATAGTACTCCCGGTGATTTGATGGGTATTGATAACGAGTTCCGGTCCAGGATGACCTCCGGCCTGGTGACCACCATCAACGCGCCGGACACGGCAACACGCTATCGAATCATCAAGAAGAAGGCGCAGCAGCAGCAGCTCCTCCTTGATGAGGAATTGGTTGACTACCTGGCCAACCATATCCGTGGAGATGTGAGAAAAATAGAATCTGCACTCATCGCGGTTCGGGCCAAGGCAAGACTCGCCGGAGGTCACATCGATCTGGATCTGATCCGGGAGGTGGTGGCATCTGTTGTCGGGGTGAATCAAATACTTACCGCGGCGATGATCTGTGAGCTGGTCAGCGGGCAGTTCAAGGTAAGCGTCAAGGAGCTGCAGTCGAAATCAAGGAAACAGGCAATCACCACTCCACGCCAGATAGCCATGTATCTGGCCCGGAAACATACTGCGGAGTCCCTGGTCGATATCGGGAGAACCTTCAATCGCGACCATTCAACGGTTTTGCATGCCATAAAGGTGGTCTCAAATAAGTTGGTTCGTGACACCTCGGTGAATGCTCAACTGGAAATATTGAATGACAAGGTAAAAAAGCTTTAGCCGGTCTCTGCCTGGAAATGATGCCCCAGAGGAGAAGGCTGCAGAGAGGCGAAAGAGCTGATCGTTTTCACGATCAGCTCTTTCTGTTTTGATGGAGCGTTCAGCAGGGACCAGAATTGTCTTTCAACCGCTAAAAATAAACCCCTTTTACCTCTGGACGCTGAGGAACATCCGTTGAGAAAGAAAGAACGTTTTCAGCTGCACGGCTGGCGTGTTTGATCATATCGTTTATGCCTATTCCTTCCCAGCCGAAACCGACCAGCTGTAAACCGGCATGACTGCTCTGTAATTTTTCCCGCCATGCCAGCAGTTGCGGATAGTCTCGTTCCAGCTGAGGGATGCCGCCGTTTGAACGCAACACGGTAGTGTATACCGGATCTTCACTCAGCTGGAGAATTTCCCGAACATCTGTCAGCGCCTTGTCGGTAAGCGTTGCATCGTCCAGTTCAAGCCGTTCAGGATGCCTTCTGCCGCCGACCAGCGTTTCAAAGACCTTATGCCCCCTGGGCGCCCGACCTGGGAACATATTTGAAGAAAAAAGAGAGCCAAGGGTAAAGCGCTGTTCCTGTTCCGGTGTTAAATATCCGAAACCGGGAGGAAGCTTGATATTGTCGCTAAAGCCAAAGACCACAGTGGCTATCCAGGTCTCGGGAATAGCTGCCAGGGGCATGGTTGGATCGAATTGGCCAAGTATTTTCAAGGCCTTATTGACCGGCAGGGCAAAGACCACGTTTTGCGCTTGAAGCACCCCTCTAGACGTTAATAGCTGCCAGCCGGTTTCACCTTTTTCAATGGCGGTGACCTCGGTGTTGAGCAGGAGGTCCTGGCCGGGGCAGAGGTTCTCGGCCAGTTTTTCCGGTAAACGCTGCATGCCCGAGGGAAAACTGGTCATCGCCGGCATACTGAAGCCGGCTTTCGGTTCCCCCGTTTTCTGTCTCATTTTGTGCAGCATCCTGAGAATCAGGCCGCGTAAAACCGAGCCGTATTCTTTTTCAAGTGCCCGTGCTCCCGGCATGACACTGTCAATGGTCAGCCGGTTGAAGTCCCCGGCATAGGTCCCGGTATAGACCGCATCGAGGAAGGGCAGCAGGGCCGGACCAAAGCGATGGTCGATCCATTTGGCCACCGTCGGTTCTCCATCGAGAACCGGCTGCCAGAGCTCGGCCAGTACCCTGAACTTTTCCGGCCAGGAAATGAGAGGTGCACGCAAAATCCTGCCGGGGGTCTGGGGAATGAGGTTCAGTCTGCCGTGCAGAAAGACATATCTGACAAAATCTAACAGCTGCGCCTTGATACATTCCCGGTCAAGTCCGGTCTCCGCCAGCAACTGTTTGCTCTCAGGGCAGTTGTCGAGAAAACCATGGGGGCCTATTTCGGTGATATAGCCCCGGTCATGATGGGTGCGGATTACGCCCCCGGTTCCGCCGCTCTTTTCCAGAATGCAGAACCGGTGTCCGGCATCCCGCAGTCGCAATTTATGGGCGACGGTAAGACCGGACAGGCCACCGCCTAAGATGATGGTCTGATATTTTTTATTCATTGAAGAGTTATTTCAAGTTGAGATTGCCTGACATTGATGGTTAGCCACCCGCCTCGGCGCAACATCCCGTGATTATAGATGGGGGTGTCGCCGATCCTGTCGTGGCCTTTCGCCTCGTGCATGTGACCGGTTATGCAGAGGTCCGGCTGATACTGTTCGATGACGGTGCGGATTGCCTTTGATCCTGCATGTCTGCCGCTATGCAATCGATCCACTGCGGTATCAAAGGGCGGTACATGGGAGATGAGGATCTGCGGAATCTTTCTGTGGTGCAGGGGCTGGGCCAGCGAGATGAATTCCTTGCCCTGGCGAAAAGCATGATCGGCAAGCCTCAGCAGTTCTTTTTCCGGGAATTCGGATGGGGTATGGAAAGGGGTGAAATTAGAGCCGCCGACACCGATCAGGCAGACCTCTCCCTGTACCAGCCGGGCCTGTCCGTGCAGGTTGATACCCAGTTCTTCCAGGTATTCGTTGACCTCGCGGTGATCAAGGTTGCCGTACTGGGCAAGCACGTTAAGGTTGAATTTCATTATGTCGTCTAATACAGATCTGGCCTCCTTTTTCCCGCCGTAATTGGTCAGATCGCCGGTCAGCAGGACCAGGTCGGCTTCTTTCATGCCGGGGATTCGTCCCGCCTCGGTGGTGGCCATATGTATGTCGCCAAAAGCTATAATTTTCATACTCTTTTTCTTCTTGCAACGGAGCGGGGTACCGGCATCCGGCAACTCTTGACAGCCAACCATCTATGCTTACCATTTTCGCCGACTTTCTAGCAAAAATTAATGGAAAGGGAAATCGCTTTTTCTTTCTTACAAGCACTACATTATGTGAGGTAAAACATGACCAGTCAAAAAGCAACCTATGAATTCAAGGCGGAAACAAAGAAACTCCTCGATATTGTCATCAACTCCCTCTATACCGAGAGGGACGTTTTTGTCCGGGAGTTGATTTCCAATGCAGCCGATGCCCTGGAAAAATTCCGCCATGCGAGTATTACGGAAACCGAGGTTTTTGACGGCCACATGCCCCTGGAAATAACCATTGATCTTGATGAGGATAAGAAAATCCTGACGATTACCGACACCGGCATCGGCATGAATAGAAGCGAACTGGAGCATAATCTGGGCACCATAGCCCATTCCGGTTCCAATACCTATCTTGCCGAACTGGTTGAGGCAGCCAAGAAGGATGTCAGCCTCATCGGGCAGTTCGGGGTTGGCTTTTACTCAGCCTTCATGGCCGGCAAAACCATTCGGGTGCAGACCAGATCCTGGGACAAGAGCGAGGGCCATGAATGGGTATCGGATGGAACCGGTTCCTTTACCATTACCGAGATGAGCGGGTTGCATCGAGGCACCAAGGTCATAGTCGAGCTCAAGGAGGAGGCCAAAGACTATGCCCAGAAATGGAAAATCGACTCGATTATCAAGCAATACTCGGCCTTTGTCTCCTTTCCAATCAAGCTCGACGGGGAGACCATCAATGCCGTCCAGGCACTGTGGACCAAGAATAAAAGCGATGTAAAAGACGAAGAATACAACGAATTCTATAAGTTTATCGGCAACGCGGCAACCGATCCGATGTATCGTCTGCATTTTTCGGCGGATGCCCCCCTGGCCATTAATGCCCTGCTCTTCGTCCCTACTGAGAATTTTGAAATCTTCGGTTTTGGCAAGGTCGACCCGGGAGTCAATCTCTATTGCCAGCGGATTCTCATCGACCAGCATTCGAAAAATATTCTACCGGAGTGGCTGCGCTTTTTAAAGGGGGTGGTAGACAGCGAAGATCTGCCGCTGAACATCTCCCGCCAGGCCCTGCAGGACAATGCCCTGGTGGCTAAATTACGCCGGGTTATCACCAAGCGGTTTCTGAAACACCTCGATGAACAAGCGACAAAAGAACCCGAGCAGTATCAGAAGTTCTGGTCGACCTTCGGGCTTTATCTCAAGGAAGGAGTGACCTCGGACTATGAATATCAGAAGGAACTCGGCAAACTGCTCCGGTTCGAATCGTCCAAATCCGAGGCAGGCACCCCGATTGCCCTTGCCGACTATATTCTCAGGATGAACCCGGATCAGGAAGAGATTTACTATATTAACGGTCCCAGCCGGGCTGCCATTGAGGCGGGTCCCTATGTGGAGATGTTTACCAAAAAAGATATCGAGATTATCTACACCATGGAGCCGATCGACGATTTTGTTCTCAGTCATCTCGGCGAGTTTGACGGTAAAAAACTGGTCTCTGCCGACCGTGCCGACCTTTCTCTTGCCAAAAACGAGGAGGAAAACAAGGAAGAAAGCGGTGGGGATGAGAACATGAAACTTGAGAAAGATGCCCTGGAGGAGCTGACCAAATGGATGCAGGAGGTGCTGCAGAAGAGCATCTCTGAAGTGGTGATCTCCAAACGACTGGTCGATGCCCCGGCGATGATTGTCAATCCGGACGGGCACATGTCCTCGACGATGGAGAGGATTCTGTCGGCCAGCAGAAAAGAACAAGGGATTCCCGGGATGGAGAGTTCCAAAAAGAAGCTTGAGATCAATGCCAAGAATCCATTGATCGTGAGATTGGCAGAACTCCATAAAAAAGATGATCTCTTTGCCCGGGAGGTGGCGAAACAGATCCATGATAATGCCATGATTCAGGCGGGTCTGGTCGTCGATCCGCTGGAAATGGTCGAGCGGAATTACAAAATTCTTAGCCGTGTTGTCGAGAAGTAACTCCGCGAACCGGACTTTTTTGTGATACCTGCCCGCAGGGGACAACCTCAGCGGAGTCGGATCTCCATCTCAGCTCCATGCCGGTTTCTTGCCGGCGTGGAGCTATAATATCCTCCAGACCATGCCATCCCTGAGTTAGTCGTTGAAAAATAAATATCCACAGGCTATAGAGTTGTTGATGATTATACAACAATCCGCCTTCTGGAGAATTGCATGTTTTTCAAAATCAATATATTTCTTACGGTAATGGTTGCACTCGTAACCCTTGCCGGTTGCTATACGACCCCGGTTCGTCATCTGTCCGCAGATGTCGCCCTGCTCAAGGCAGGGCAGTCCACCGAAGAGGATGTCCTGGTTTTTCTTGGCGATCCGGATGAACAAAAAGAGCTGGCCGGCGGTGTGGAGAAATGGTTGTATCATGATAAAAAAATAACATTTTTTCAGAAGACCCCCTGGGTCGGCAAATATCTGGGCGCCCCGGAATATCAGAATGTTGTGGTGACGATTACCAATAAGATCGTCAGCAATGTCAGCTTTTCCTCCTCCGATGATGACGATCTGGACTGGGCTGACGACTTTTCCTGGCAGAAGAAAGAGTGATGGATCGGTACGGAACCGGACGGGAGCGAATGGTGGCGGAACAGCTCCGGAGCCGTGATATAAAAGATGAGCGTCTTCTCGCCGTCATGTCAGAGGTGCCGCGACACTGTTTCGTTGATGACGCTATGCGAGGCAGAGCCTATGGGGACCATCCCTTGCCGATTGGTTCGGGGCAGACCATCTCGCAGCCGTATATCGTTGCCTACATGACCCAGGCGCTCAGGCTGACCGGTGACGAAAAGGTTCTGGAAATAGGCACCGGCAGCGGGTATCAGGCTGCGGTCCTCTCCCGTTTGTGCAGCCAGGTATATACCATTGAGCGCATCAATTCACTTCTGGCCAGGGCCAGAAAAACCTTTGATAAGCTGCGTTATATCAATATCCGCGCCAAGCTTGACGACGGCACCATAGGCTGGCCGGAAAACAGCCCCTATGACGCTATTATGGTCACCGCCGGCGGTCCCGCCGTTCCCGAGCCTCTGATAGAGCAGCTTGCCGATCCGGGCCGACTGATCATTCCGGTCGGCGACCAGCATGTGCAGGATCTGCAGTTACTTGAAAAAAAAGATGGAGAGGTTACGGTGACCAGTCTTATTGGTGTCCGTTTTGTCGATTTAGTGGGGGAACATGGCTGGAGCAAGTGAAACAGTGGTTTCAACCGGGGTGATATACCGGCTTTATGACCATTGTATGAGGTGGATAAGCGGGCCGCACGGGGAATGGATCCTCTTTCTCATTGCCTTCGTCGAGTCCTCTTTTTTTCCCATTCCTCCCGATGTCTTTCTGCTGGCCATGTGTGTGACCATTCCCGCCAGGTCTTTTCGCTATGCGGCAATCGCTTCCGTCGGCTCCGTCCTTGGCGGCGCCCTGGGATATGGTCTTGGTTTCTGGTTTATGGATGGTATCGGCATGACCATTGTTGACTGGTACGGTCTGACCGATAAGTACGACCTGGTACAGCAATATTTCAAGGAATATGATGTCTGGATAGTCGGGACTGCCGGCTTTACCCCCATCCCCTATAAGCTCTTTACCATCACCGCCGGTTTTGTCCATTCCAATTTTCTCACCTTTATGCTGGTGTCGTTGGCTGCCCGTTCAGCCCGTTTTTTTCTGGTCGCCGGTCTGATCTGGAAATTCGGTCCGCAGATCAAGAGCTTTATTGATCGCTATTTCAATATCCTGTCCATCATTTTTATGATCCTGCTGGTGGGCGGTTTCCTACTTTTTAAGATAGTACTCTGACAGGGCAGAGAGAAGAGGCGGGGCGCTGGCGTTGAGATCTTCTCATCATAAAACGGAGTCAAGAATGGTTGTTGATACAGATGCAGCAAAGGAGATTGAAGCCTTTCTCAAGGCTTGGGATAAAGAAGAGCAGCCAATGCGCGATTTATTTGGGCTGTTTTACCGGGAGTTGTTGTCGATGGCGGGGGTGGAGTTGACCTTTGTCGCCCGGCCGGGTGTCAGCTATTCCCTCCGGCCAAAACATGACCGGCAACAGACGCGGGAGCTCTTTGCCATAATAGATGTGATCGATGATGATCCACAGCAAAGATGGTTGTCGGTCTGTTTCTATGAAGACATGATAACCGACCCCATGGAGCTGGGTGAGCTTATTCCCGGTGGCCTTGCCGGCAGCGATGGGTATTGTTTTGACCTCGATACGCATGATCAGAAGAAGGTCCGCTATCTGCTCGATCGGCTGCAGGAGGCCGGGGCGAGAGCTGCGGGTGAGTAAAACCAGGTAAGCGTCCCTGCGTGTAATGTACCTCTTCTTTAGTTCGTTTTCCCCCCATCAGAGAAAATAATTCCGCTCTAACCTTTTCATTCCCCTTTTCTGTTCTTATCTTGTACCTCTGATGGCAAAAGCCATTCCCGTAGAAGCTTGACTCTACAGGGGGGATATCTCCCTTAAGATCATGGCTCAGTCTCACTTTTCTTGTCGTAAAAGTTATCAATGCAACGCCTTACTGCTTTTTTTTTTAAAAACATTATGGTACTACACAGTATGATACGACAGCGTAAGATGCCTAGAGATAATCAATGTGGATAAAAATCCAAATAATAATAACCAAAGTTGCCGGGAAAACTCAGGGCACGGCAGTACGGTCCGGGTAAACCTAACGAGTGAGAGAAAAACATGAATGAAGCGTTGATTCTGGAGAAGCTGGACAGGCTCTCGGATGAAGTTAGATCTCTGAAGTCGGATGTCCTTCGGGAACTGAAACAGGATCTTGAACCAATTCTCAAACAGGCCCAGCCTGGTGGCGGTTGCCTCCTCCAGGAGATTGATGACGGTAAGTCCAATGAGAAGGTCGTTCAGGTGGCGCAGACCCTGTTGGCGAGTCTTGAACAGTTGAACGAGGTTATCATCGGGGTGAAGGCCGGGGTGGAGCTGAAAGACGAGCTGAGCCCGGTGGTGAAACAAATATACCCCAAATCGATTGAGTTTTTCGCCGATCTTGACGGGGATTTTCATATTGATGAACTGATCATCCTCCTCCGTAAGACCTTGACCAACCTCGACACTATGGGCGAGGGGCTGGATATGCTGCGGGCCGGGGTAGAGCTGCGGGACGATATGGTACCTATCCTGAAACTGATGTATCCCCGACTCCTCCGCTTTCTCAACGCCCTGCATGAGGGTGAATTCCAGGCGGAGAAACTCGGTGACCTGCTGCATACCGTGCTCATCAATATTCATACCCTGAGCGATCTGCTCAACATGGTTCAGCCGATGACCGAGCTGGTCAAAGAGGTTGCCGTCCTGATGAAGGAAACCGATGTCATCAACGGTATGAACATCTGGCTGGATGGACTGCAGCAGAGCAACGGTCTGGTCAAGCTGGCCGGTACCATGTTCACCTCTTTAAAGAAGATGGATTGCAATGAAGAGCAGATTGATCAGATCTGTCAGGTGGTTACCGATCTTGATTTCTCCAGGGTGAAACCGGTCGGACCGCTGGGTATGATCAAACAGGTGAACGATCCGAAGGTTCAGGAGGCCCTCGGCTTCCTGTTCATGATGCTGCAGGCGGTCGGCAGTTGTCTGCAGGCCTATCAGAGCAACTCACAACAGCAAAAAGAAGCAAACGCATAGTAGGTATATTAACGGCAAAAGAACTGCTTCGTCGGCGGTAATCTCAAGCCAGGAAAGTAAAAAGGAGAATACAGGTATTATGAAAAAATTAGTCATACTGGGTGCCGGCAGCGGCGGTACCATGATGGCGAACAAAATGAGGAAAGACCTTGATGATGAATGGTCGATTACCTTGATTGACAAGGATAATGTCCATTATTATCAGCCGGGGTTTCTCTTTGTGCCGTTTGACATCAATAAACCACAGGAAATCCGGAGAAGCAGAAGAGAGTTTATCAAGCCAGGGATAGACTTCGTCATCTCCGAGTTGGTCAATGTCGACTGGGACAAGCAGGAAGTTACCACTGCCACGGAAGGAGTGTTCAAATACGATATCCTCATCATGGCTACCGGTTGTGATGTCCGACCGGAAGAGATTGAAGGGCTGCAGGAAGGTTGGGGCAATGACATCTATGGGTATTACCGTTTCAACGATTGCCAGGAACTGGGCAAGGCGCTCAAGCGTTTTACCGGTGGGAAACTGGTGGTCAATATCGCCGAGATGCCCATCAAATGTCCAGTCGCTCCTCTTGAGTTCGCCTTTCTTGCTGACTGGTATTTTCATGAGCGCGGCATCCGTGACAAGGTCGAGATTGAATTTGTCACCCCATTGTCAGGTGCCTTTACCAAGCCGGTGGCCACCAGGGTCCTGACCGATGCCTGCAATGATAAAAATATTAAGATTACCCCGAATTTCGCTCTTGGTTCCGTGGATCATACCAAGAAGGTCATCGCCGCCTATGACGGGACGGAGGTCGACTACGACATGCTTGTCTCGATCCCGCCGAACTTTGGTTCCCAGGTAATGATCGATTCGGATATCGCCGATCCTATGGGTTATATTCCGGTTGACAAACATACCCTGCAACCCGATGGCCGGGACAATGTCTGGGTACTCGGGGATGGTACCGATGTTCCCACCTCGAAGGCGGGAGCAGTTGCCCATTTCCAAGGCGATGTTCTGCATGAAAACATTATGGCCTATATCACCGGGGGTGAACAGCATGCCCGGTCGGATGGGCACGCGGTTTGATTCATAGAATCAGGCTTCGGGAAAGCCTACATTATTGACTTTAACTACGACACTGAGCCTCTGACCGGAAAATATCCGTTCCCCGCCGTTGGGCCGCTGAGTCTCTTAAAAGATACCGAGGTGAACCATATGGCCAAGCTGATGTTTAAGTGGGCCTACTTCAACCTCCTGTTAAAAGGCGTCTGGCTTGGACCGCCTGCTCTGATGATGGAAGGAAAGCATCGAGTCAGATAATACATCCGTGTATTTTTCGAGTCATCTCCAAAGCCGGTGCTGTTCGCAGCTCCGGCTTTTTTCATGCCGTTTATCCTTGTGCAACGCACATCTGGGAATTCTCCCCCGTCAATAATTTTTACTCCTTCGCCTGACTTTTTAGCATTGACCTGATACAATCCTTGCACCAGGTGAGTTCTGTGTCCTGAAAGCAGGCTCAACATAATGGATTATTTAAGATAAAAAGATTGCCCCGAGAAAAAATCAGATGAGAATTGCAGATATCCCGATCAGAATAAAACTGATCACGATTTGTATTTTGATCGGCTTAGTGCCGCTGGTTGTTGCCGGTTTCTATGGCAACTGGCTGGTGACCAATTCATTGATAGGCAAATCGTTCGATAAGCTGGATACCATCCAGTCTTTGCGGAAAAGACAGGTGGAATCAGCCTTCAAGAGGTTTTTTAATGATCTGGAAACAGTCTGTGCCAGTCAGCGGCTGCATAGTCTGATCGACGACCTCGAGGGCTACAGGCATCGGGCTGAGGTGCCATCCTCTTCTCCATTCCCGGTTCAAACCCCAGAGTACGAGACCATCGCCGAGAAATACCGGGGATCGTACCTCGAATATCTTGAGACTTACGGTTACCATGATCTGAAAGTAATTTCATCCCTGTCCGGTCATGTCATGTTCACGGTTGCGGGGGAGCGGGATCTCGGGGCTAATCTGGTCTATGGCCGTTATCAGGACAGCGGTCTCACAGCGGTATGGCGGGAGGTGGTGAATACCGGCAAAGTGGCGGTGATCGATTTTGCCGCGTATGAACCGAGCAACGGCCTTGTCTCACTCTTCATCGGCGCACCGATCTACAACAAAAGCGGCGCCCTGGAAAGCGTTGTGGTGCTGCAGCTTGGCCCCACTTTCATCAACACTATCATGGACAGCCGCGAGGGGATGGGCGAGACGGGTGAGTCCTACCTGATTCGCTGGTTTTTTGCCACCGAGAAATTCGAATTTCGCTCGAATATGCAGACCATGGGCGGCGGGAAATATATCATCGGCTATAAAATGATCAATCCGCCGGAATACTGGCACGATGCGGTCAAAGCGAATGAAGAGCAGGGGCATGGCCTCTATATTGACAGTGCCGGAAAGAAGGTCCTGGTGGCCTACGACTACCTTGAAATTCCAGGTGTAGAGTGGTACCAGATCTCCAAGATCGATAAGTCGGAGGTGATAGCACCGCTGCTGACCCTCTTGTCAAAGGGGGGGCCTGTTACCATTCTCCTCTGTTTGTTTATTTTTGGATGCGCCTGGATTTTTTCGAGAAAAATTGTCCGGCCGATCAAGGCAGATGTCGAGTTTGCCAAGGCAATCTCTGATGGTGATCTTGAGGCTTCAATTGATCTGCAGCAAAAAGATGAGCTGGGTGTGCTCGCCTCGACCTTGAATGAGATGGCAATTAATCTCAGGGAGCTCGATTGGCTGAAACGGGGTAAGGAAGGACTTGACGATCAACTGCGCGGAGAATCGGACCTGACAATCCTGGGCGCAAATTTTATCTCCTTCATGGTCGACCACATGGGCGGCCAGCTTGGCGCTTTCTATCTTTTCCGGGAGAATGTGCTCGAACTCGTGGCAAGCCACGCCTTTACCGATCGAAGTGGCAATTTTAACCGGCTGGCTTTGGGGGAGGGGCTGATTGGTCAGGCGGCGCGTGAGCAGAGGATGATTGTCTTCTCTGATATCAAGGATGGAGCGCCCGAGTATAATTATGGGGTGGATCAAAAGGTGCCGCATCACTTTATGGTCGCCCCCTTCCTCTTTGAAGGCAAGATTGTCGGTGCCTTTCTCATCGGTTCGTTCCATCCTTTTAGCCGCCTGCACCGTAATTTTGTTGAACAGAACCTTGAGAGTGTCGCCATATTTATCAATATGGCCCAATCCCGGCAAACGATAGAAGCCTTGTATGAAAAGGCGCAGCAGCAACAGGATGAATTGCTGGTGGTCAACAAAGGGCTCGAAGCGCAGACCAGAGCCTTGAAGGAATCGGAGGCCGAACTCCAGGCGCAGCAGGAGGAATTGCGGGTCACCAATGAGGAACTCGAGGAGCGGTCCGAGGCCCTGCAGGATTCCCAGGCCGAGCTTCAGGCGCAGCAGGAAGAGCTGCGGGTTATCAATGAAGATCTGCAGGAGCGCACGGAAACTCTGGAACGGCAGAAAGCCGCTCTCAGACAAAAGACTGCGGATCTGGTCAAAGCCCAGAAAGAGATTGAGAAGAAGGCTGCAGAATTGGAGCGGGGCAGCAAATATAAATCGGAATTCCTGGCCAATATGTCCCACGAACTGCGCACTCCGCTGAACTCCATTCTCATCCTCTCCCAGATCCTGGCCACCAATAAACAGAATAATCTTGATCAGAAACAGATGGAGGCGGCCCGGACCATTAACTCTTCCGGGGCGGAATTGCTCACTCTCATCAACGAAATCCTGGACCTTTCCAAGGTCGAGGCCGGCAAAATCGAACTGTTTGTTGAGGAAGTCGGGATTGATCGGCTGGTCGCCGATGTGCAGCGGCTGTTCAAGAATATTGCTGAAGAAAAGCAACTCACCTTTGAGATTGTCGTCGATGATGCCCTGCCAAAAACAATTTACACGGACGGGCAACGGGTGCAGCAGATTTTAAGAAACCTGTTGACCAATGCCTTCAAGTTTACCCACAGCGGGATGGTAAGCCTTTTGATTTCACGCCCTCCGTCACCACTGGCATCTCTTCTGGGGGGGGCGGATTCGCTCATCGCTTTTGCAGTAAAAGACCAAGGTATCGGTATTCCTCTTAAGCAGCAGGAAGAGATCTTTAAGGCCTTTCAACAGGCGGACGGTAGCACCAGCCGAACCTATGGCGGAACCGGACTTGGGTTGTCGATCTCCAAGGAGCTGACCAGGCTGTTGGGCGGTACCATCCATCTGGAGAGCAGTGAGGGAAAGGGGAGCACCTTCACCTTTATCCTGCCTGAACAAGCTCCGGAAGGCATAGGTGAGGTGGGTAGGGAAGCCAAAAAACCGGATGTCTCAAGCCGTCAGGAACCACCTCCCAAAAAAACGGCCTTAGGGGCGGGAGCGGCTGATGAAAAAGAGGTGAATGACGATCGAGCCCATATCGGCACCGGCGAGAAGGTCCTGCTGATCATCGAAGAAGACCGGAGGACAGCCCTGGCACTCTCTGACTTTGCAAGAGAGCATGGGTTCAGATGTATTCTGGCCGAATCGGGAGAGCAGGGACTGCATTATGCCGATTTCTACCAGCCGAGCGCGATAATGCTCGATACCGACCTGCCGGGAATTGACGGTTGGGAGGTAATGACCCGGCTTAAGGAAAACCCCGGTCTCAGACATATTCCGTTGTATTTTGTTTCGGCTGCGGGCAACGCGCTGGATGCTATGCGTCAGGGGGCGATAGGTTTTCTCACCAAGCCGGTAAGTCTTGAGACGGCTGCGGAGGCTTTCAGGAAAATCGACGCCATCATCACCAAGCAGGTCAGCAGACTGCTGATAGTTGAAGATGACAAAGTGCAGGCGGAAGCCATCAAAAAACTTGTGGGTAACACAGATGTGCAGACAACCATCGTTGCCGCGGGGAAGAAGGCGCTACAAGAACTCGAAACCGGAGAATATGAGTGCATGATCCTCGATCTGGGGCTGGAGGACATGACCGGTTTTGAACTTCTTGATAAGATACACAGCCGGGAGGTCAGTACCGCAGTTCCCGTCATTGTCTATACCGGTCGCGACCTGACCCGTGAGGAGGAAGAGAAACTGCGGAAATACACCGATAGTATAATCATTAAAGGGGCAAAATCCCCGGAACGCCTGCTTGAGGAGTCGGCACTTTTTCTGCATCGGGCCGAAGCAGATCTACCGGCCCCGCAACTTGAAAAATTGCGTAAAGTTTACCCAAAGGATGGTATCTTTGCCGATAAAACGATTTTGGTGGTCGATGATGACATGCGCAATGTCTTTGCCTTGACCAATCTGTTGGAGGATAAGGGAGTCAAGGTGGTGATTGCCAGGGACGGTCTGGAGTCTCTTGAGAAGGTAAAGCTCCATCCGGAAATCGATCTGGTGCTGATGGATATCATGATGCCGAGAATGGATGGTTTTGAGGCAATCTCGAAGATCCGGGCGCAGCCGGAGAATGGGGAGTTGCCGATAATCGCCCTCACCGCCAAAGCCATGAAGGGGGACCGGACAAAATGCATCGAGGCCGGGGCCAATGATTATCTGGCTAAACCGGTCGATACCGATAAATTACTCTCAATTCTCAAGGTGTGGTTGTATTGATGACCTCTGTTGTCGACGCCCTCGAAAATGACCGGATAGAAATTCAACTGCTGCTGGAAGGCCTCTATTTGAAATATGGCTATGACTTTCGGGATTATGCCGGGGCGCACCTCAAGAGACGGCTGCAGTATCGCCTGAAGGCAAGCGGCTGTGCCAGCTACCTGGAGATGCTGCACAGTCTGCTCTGTGAGAAAGAGTTCTTCTTTGAACTGCTGCTTGATCTGTCCATCAACGTCACGGAGATGTTCCGGGATCCATGGGTGTATCGAAAAATACGCGAGCTTGTCATCCCCCATTTACTGACCTACCCTTTCATAAGAGCCTGGCATGCGGGATGTTCCGCCGGCCAGGAGGTGTATTCGATGTGTATTCTCCTCCACGAGGAGGGGGTGAGCGGCAAGAGAATTCAAATTTATGCCACCGACATCAATGACCTGATTCTCGACCGGGCCAAGAAAGGCGTGTACCCGATCGATTCGGTTCGGGATTATACACTGAATTATCAAAAGGCCGGTGGCTTGAATTCGTTTTCCGACTACTATACCGCCGATTTTGAGACCGTGAAGATCAATGCGCCGCTGAAAGACAGGATACTGTTTTCCGCCCATAATCTGGCAACCGACATGGTCTTTGCCGAGATGAACATCATCCTTTGCCGGAATGTGCTTATTTATTTTAATAAAGAGTTGCAAAACCGGGTGATCAGGATGTTCTACGAGAGCCTGTGCCCGGGTGGCTTTCTCTGTCTCGGTTCGAAAGAGAGCCTGAAATTCACCGACTATGCAGAAAAATTCGAGGTAGTAGCCGAAAAGGAAAAAATATATCGGAAGAAGTGGACTGAGTGAAAAAGATGTATGAGGAAAAATCGGGTACAATGCAGACACCGTATAAAGCTGTGGCGATGGGGGTCTCGGCCGGAGGCTTCCGGGCCTTGTCCGCCGTGCTGCCGGCGCTTGCCCGGACCCTGCCTCTGCCGGTACTTATTGTACAGCATATGAGCCCTCGTGCTGATCCGTATCTGGTTGAACATTTGCAAAACATCTGTCAGGTCGAGGTAAAACTGGCCGAGGATAAAGAAATGCCACAACCGGCAGTAGTTTATCTGGCCCCTCCGGATTACCATCTGCTAGTTGAAGCGGATAATTCCCTTGCCTTATCTCTTGAAAATCGGGTTAATTATTCGCGACCGTCGATTGATGTGCTGTTTGAAAGCGCTGCGGAGGTCTATCTGGATGCTTTGATCGGGGTGATAATGACCGGGGCCAGTATCGACGGGACCGGGGGACTCATGCGCATTAAAGAGTGTGGTGGTCTCACCGTCGTGCAGGACCCGGAGACGGCGGAGGTGGATATCATGCCGAGGTCGGCGATCGATACCGTCGCGGTGGATCATATTGTACCGCTTGATAAACTTGGCACATTTCTCAATTTGATGATCATGGGGCAATAGATGCGGAAAACACCGATACTGATCGTCGATGATCGCAAAGAAAATTTATTGACCCTTGAGTCACTGCTGGAGAGCCCGGAGCTGGAACTGGTAAAGGCCGAATCGGGTAATGAAGCGCTGGCCAAATTACTTGATTACGAGTTTGCCCTCATTCTGATGGATGTGCGTATGCCCGGAATGGACGGCTATGAAACGGCCGAACTGATGCGCGGCAGTGCCCGGTCAAGGTCGATTCCCATAATCTTTGTCACCGCCGCCCGGATGGATCGTGAGCATATGTTCAAAGGTTATGATTCCGGTGCGGTGGATTATCTTTTCAAACCCCTTGAGCCGCAAATCCTGAAAAGAAAGGTCGGTATCTTCCTCGAATTACACCGGCAACGGCAGCAGCTGGAGGAAAAGACCCGGGAGCTGGATGGCAAAATCCTCGAGCTGGAGGTGCTGCATAAGGAACTGGAAGAAAAGAATGAAAAACTGGAGATCCTCTCTTCTCTGGATGGACTGACCGGCCTGTTTAATCGTCGGTATTTCGATCATAATTTCGTCAAAGAGTGGAAAAATGCCGTTCGTGAGAAGACACCCCTTTCCCTGCTTATCATCGACATAGACTATTTTAAAAACTATAACGATCATTACGGTCATCTGGAAGGCGACGACTGTCTGCGCAAAGTGGCCCAGGCTCTCTATGAGGCCTTATTGAGACCGACGGACATCATTGCCCGGTACGGGGGGGAAGAATTCACGGCAATTCTGCCCAATACTGACAGCGACGGTGCGGCAAAGGTGGCCGGCCGCATGATGGAACACGTAGCCCGTCTGGCTATTGTTCACCAGGAATCCACGGTGGCCGATAGAGTGACGGTCAGTATCGGCGCATCGTCTCTTTTCCCTGCCGGAGAATGGGCTGGGACTCTTCTCCTGGATCGGGCGGATAAAGCGCTCTACGAGGCAAAGGAGAGCGGCCGAAATGCCTTCAGGTACCGGGCTGGTGACGAGTAGTGCGACAGTCCACCCGAAAGGAACTCAATTTTTAAAACTGTGAATAGGCGCCGGCATCCTGCCACCCCAGGCGATGAATCGGCTCGATTTGCCGATATTTCTGATCGGCATGATCGGACTGGCCCCAAAGAGTCCGCCGAAACTGACAGAATCGCCAGCCTCTTTTCCGGGTACCGGAATGAGCCGGGCGGCGGTGGTTTTCGAATTGATCATGCCAAGGGCCATCTCGTCGGCAATAATGGCGGCAATGGTATCTGCATCGACCGATCCGGGGATGGCAACCATATCAAGTCCCACTGAACAAACGCAGGTCATCGCTTCGAGTTTCTCCAGACAGAGGGTGCCGTCACCGACAGCTTCCGCCAGCATGGCATCTTCCATTACCGGGATGAAGGCGCCGCTGAGACCGCCGACCGTTTTACTGGCAAAGATTCCCCCTTTCTTCACCGCATCGTTGAGCATGGCCAGAATGGCCGTGGACCCTGGGGCTCCGATAGCATCAACCCCGAGAATTTTAAATATTTCTCCGACACTGTCGCCGATGGTTGGTGTCGGGGCCAGGGAAAGGTCAACCACACCGAATTCAATACCCAGTGATCTGGAGACGGCTCGACCGATCAGCTCACCGCATCGGGTCACGCGGAAGGTGGTCTGTTTGATTTCTTCTGCCAGTTCGTCCAGTTGCAGACTGCCCGGCTCCGGGTGTTTCTGAATAAGCCGTTCCAGTGCCCTGGCAATGACGCCCGGGCCGCTGACGCCCACGTTGAGGACCGCATCGGCTTCTTCAACGCCGTGAATGGCCCCGGCCATAAAAGGGTTGTCACCCGGCTGATTGCAGAAAACCACGAATTTTGCCGCCCCGAAACCACCTTGGTCGGCAGTCCTTTCCGCCAGCTCCTTAATGGTGTGGCCCATCATCGCCAGCGCGTCCATGTTGATGCCCTTTTGGGTAGTGCCGATATTGATTGAAGAGCAAACTTTCTCCGTCTGGGCCAGGGCCTCCGGGATTGAGGCAATAAACTCCAGGTCGGTATTGGTCATGCCTTTTTCCACTTGCGCTGAATAGCCGCCGAGGATATCGACGCCAACGTCAGTTGCTGCCTGGTCGAGGGTTTGGGCGATCCGGACAAAATCATCACGAAAAAAACCGGCCCCGACAAAGGCTATGGGGGTTACGGCAATACGTTTATTGACGACCGGAATACCGTATTTTTTGCTCATCGAATCGCAGGTGGCGACGAATTCTCCAGCATAGTCGACTATTCTTGTGTGGATTTTCTGGCAGGTTTCCTCGATATCGCCTCCCCGGCAATCGAGGAGATTGATACCCATGGTCACCGTGCGGACATCGAGATTTTCCTTTTGAATCATCTCGACGGTGGCGAGGATCTGGTCGGAACGTAGCATGGTCGTGGTTTCTCCTGTCCCGTCACAAGAAGGCAGTACGGGCGAAAAATATTGGGCGTAATCAGTGCAGCGTGACTTCGTTGGTCACCTGAAAAATATCGTTGTGTTGCATGAGGATGGTCAAACCACTTTGTTTTGAGTAATCTTCCAGCTCTTGCTGAAGGGTGGCAAGCGAGGTGTTGCAGTGCTTCAGGTCAAGTTGCAGGGCCATGGTATACTGGTCGTTTCTGAGTGTGGTGGCCAGGTCGAAGATATTGATGTTGTGGTTGTAGCAGAACAGGCTGACGCCATGGACGATGCCGGTTTTGTTCGGTCCCTGGACGGTCAGGATATAGGTCTCTTCCGGCGGTCCCGGTACCTTGTCCTGCTGCTTGGGGTCAAGTTCCTTGATCGATACCTCGAATCTGCTGCTGGTTTTAATATGCGAAATAGAGGCCAGGAGATCTTCTTTGGTGACCTCCGGGGTAAAAGATACACTGAGAATCATCGTCAGGTAACCGCAGAGAACGGTCTGGTTGAGATCGGCAACATCTCCACCCAGTTGATAGATGGCGCCGGTAATGTCGGCAATTATTCCCGGTCGGTCCTTGGACATTACCGAAATGATCATCTGTTTCCTCATGCTCTTTACTCCTGAAGGCGATTGGATTAGCATTCTACCCCCCCCCCTATTTAGAGGGGATATGTGCCTTGAGCCCGATTGATGGTCTTACTAAAATAACCAGAAGTTAGTCTGTAAAGCACTCAACGCAGCAGCTGCCGGGCCCTTATCATAGGGATAGCGAAATCTGTCATTATTGCACTGATAAAGAAAATCAGCAAGCATGAAAATAATCAACCTGCAAAGAGCGATTGCGCGTTTAGGACTCTTTGCAGTGATTTTATGAGTATTTTTGGGCCATTCCTTGTATACTTTTCCATTTTATGATTTTGTTTTGCGCGGGTAAGGTCGGAAGGTTTGCGGGATGGTCGCAGAACGGTGGGATCTCGACGCGAGAAGGGGAAAAGATGATGGAGAAAAATGTATTTGTCACAGATCTGAAAGAGGGTGATCGGTTCGGCGACCTCTTTCTCGTCAAAAATGTCAAACAGGGAGAGACACGGGCTGGAAAGCCGTATCTGGTTCTCACCGTCATGGATAAAACCGGAGAGGTTTCCGGGCCAATCTGGGACAATGTCCAGGCGCTGCAGAAAATGTGCGTCGCCGGAGAGGTGGTGCAACTGACCGGGATGGTCCAGTCCTATCGTGACTCCCTGCAGCTCAAAATCGATGGAATTAATGCGGTCCCGCGGTCGGAGGTGGAGCAGGCTCATTTTTATCCCGCTTCGCCAAGAGACATTCCGGACATGGCCAGCGAGGCACAGAAACTTATCCAGAGTATCAGCAATCCATATTTAAAAAAACTGCTCACCTATTTCTTTGCAAAGAGCGATTTGTGGCCGGTCTTTCAGGAGGCTCCCGCTGCCAAAGGTATACACCACGCCTATCTTGGCGGCCTGCTGGAACATACCCTGTCGGTGGCCAAGGTCGCCGATTTTCTGGCCAGGCACTACGTGGGAGTCGACCGTTCCCTGCTTTTGGCCGGAGCCTTCCTCCACGATATTGGTAAGCTTGAAGAGCTGAAGATGGACGGCGGGCTGGTCGAATATACCGTGCGGGGCAGGTTGAAAGGCCATCTGGTCATCGGCAGTGAGATGGTGGCCAGGGCGGCGGCAAAGATCCGGGACTTTCCCGAAGAATTGCTTGAGCAACTGCAGCACCTCATCCTCAGTCATCATGGGCGGCATGAATTCGGCTCGCCAACGGTGCCGATGACGGTGGAGGCGTTCATTCTCAGTTTTCTCGACGACCTCGACGCCAAAATGAATATAACCGAACAACTGCGCAGGAAAATGAACAACGAGGAGATGAGTTGGACAGAATATCAGCGCAGTCTTGAGAGGTATCTCTATCTTGGCGGCTATGAGGAAAAGGAACAGGAAAGTGAAGTACTACGGTCAAACGACAGTCGGCAACCATCTCTTTTTTAATCGATGAGCATCATTTCCTCGTGACAGACATGGACGCCAATTCCCTTTTTTGTTTTACCCAGCTTCTCGGACAGGAGAAAGCGAAGCGTTTGCTTTCCCGCTCTCTTACCGCCGGACGTCTTCCCCATGCCTATATCTTCAGGGGGCCTGAGGGCGTGGGCAAAAGGCTCTTTGCCAGGGGCGTGGCCGCTGCGGTAAACTGCCGGGATCATGATCGGCTTGGCGCTTGCGGGAGCTGTACCTCCTGCAGAAAATTCCGTTCGATGAATCAGCCTGATTTCATGGTGATCAGCCCGGAAAAGGGAGTGATAAAAATTGATCAGATTCGCCGGCTGACAAGAGAACTCAGTTACCCCCCCTACGAATCGGCCATGCGTGTTGTGGTGCTGGAAGATGTCCAGACCATGCGCCGGGAGGCGGCCAACAGTCTTTTGAAAACCCTGGAGGAACCCCCGGAGAACAATCTGCTTATCCTTACCGCCGAATCATCCCAGGAAATTCTCGCCACCTTGGTCTCAAGGTGTCAGGTGGTTCCCTTTTCGCCACTCAGCATTGATGATACTGCGACTATTCTGGTGCAGCAGGACATTGACCTGCAGACTGCGCGACTTTTAGCCCGACTGTCGGAGGGAAGCCCGGGCAGGGCTCTTTTGCTGCACAAAACGGATATGATTGGTTTGTGGCGGCAACTGGTGTCGTTTTTATCCGATCCGGCAAAAGATCCCGACCTGGAGGTTGGGGAACTGTTACAGCTTGCGGAAAAGATGGCAAGCCTAAAAGATGCGCTACCATCTCTTCTGGGACTGCTTAGAATCTGGATTAGGGACCTTTTGCTCGGTGAAACCACAGAAAGAGAACGCGAACAGGGCCTACCCGTCCCGGTAAAAAACTGGAATTCCAGTAAGCTGTTTGCTAAATTACAGGCCCTTAACCGGGCGGAGAGGGAACTTTATCGCAATTGTAATCGCAACCTCGTCTGTGAGGTTCTGTTGTTTAAATTGCAATAATTTCATATATATATCTGATAGTGTCTCCCCTCTGTAGAGGAGATTTATATTTAAGGAAATGACGATGTCAACAAATGAAAACAACAATCCCGCCTTTGAGGCAGTGCCGGAGGAGCCGGTTTTTTATCGGCTGCAGTTTCGGCAAGGCGGGCAGCATTTTACCGGAGCCGGTTTTTTCCCGGGGCTTCTTGCCGGCACGGTCGTTATGGTCCGGACTGATCACGGCATTGAGCCTGCCCGGATAGTCGGCTATTCGCCGATCTGTGGCTGCCGGGGAGAAAAGGGTCAGGCAAGTTTCGAAATCGATCGGCTCGCCAAGGGAGTTGAACTGGAAAAATTTGTCAATCTGGCGGAAAGTGAAGAAGTTGCTTTTCAGGATTGCAATTCTTTGATAGAAAAACATAAGTTAGCTATGCATCTTGTCCGGGTCGAACGGTTTTTTAACGGCAGCAAGATGATTTTTTACTTCACCGCCGACAACCGGGTCGATTTCCGGGCTCTCGTAAAAGATCTGGTGCAGGAATTTCGAACCAGAGTGGAAATGCGTCAGGTCGGGGTCCGTCATGAGACGAAGATGATTGGCGGGGTCGGGACCTGCGGGCGAGAACTGTGCTGTTCCTCTTTCATCAAAGAGTTTGATTCCGTGTCGATCAAGATGGCCAAGGAGCAGGATCTGCCGCTCAATCCGACCAAAATTTCCGGGGTCTGCAATCGCCTGCTCTGCTGTCTGACTTATGAGTATGATACCTACAAAAAACAGCGGAAAAATATGCCGAAAGCCGGTAAACGGATAAAGGTGGACGGCGAACAGTTCCTTGTCAAACGTCAGGTGCCTCTTCAGGATGCAATTGTCGCGGAAAACAGCGCCGGTGAGGATGTCCTGCTGAAAAAGGATCAGTGGACATCGTTTCAAACGATGGTAAAAGAAAATCCTGAGAAAAAAAGAGACAGGAAAAAAGGCAGGCACGGCTCCTCGCCGCGGGAGAACAAATGACAGGAGCGCAGTTCCAGCCGACGATTTTTAATAACTATACGTGAATTATGACAACCTACATCACCACCCCGATTTATTATGTAAATGCCCAGCCTCATCTTGGTCATGCCTATACGACTATTGTTGCCGACACCTATAGTCGCTTCCGGCGGCTGTGCGAGGAGAAAGTCCGGTTCCAGACCGGCACCGATGAGCACGGCGATAAGATCGTCAAGGCCGCGGAAAGCGATCATGTCCAGCCGAAGGACTATGTCGACAAGATAAGTGCGCTCTTCAAATCAACCTGGCCACTGCTGCAGGTGGCGCCCGATAATTTTATCCGTACAACAGATACGGATCATATCCAGGTGGTGCAGGCCATTCTGCAGAAGGTGTACGATAGCGGCGATATTTATTTCGATGAGTATACAGGCTTGTATTGTCAGGGCTGTGAACGTTATCTCACCGAAAAAGAGCTGGTCGACGGCAACTGTCCCGATCACCTGAAGCCGCCCGAGGAAATTGCCGAACAGAATTATTTCTTCCGCATGTCCCGCTACCAGCAGCGGCTCATAGATCATATTCAGCAAAACAAGGATTTTATCACCCCGGAACGTTATCGCAACGAGGTCCTGTCCTTTTTAAGCGAACCACTGGAAGATCTCTGCATCTCAAGACCAAAATCCCGCCTTACCTGGGGGATTGAACTGCCCTTTGACGATAAATTCGTTACCTATGTGTGGTTTGATGCCCTGATCAACTATCTGACCGGGATTGGCTATCCGGACGGTCCCGAGTTTAACGAATACTGGTCGGTAGCCGAACACCTGATCGCCAAGGATATTCTGAAACCGCATGCCATCTACTGGCCGACCATGCTGATGGCAATGGGCGTGCCCCTCTATAAAAAACTCCATGTCCACGGCTACTGGAATGTCGATGACACCAAAATGTCCAAGAGCATCGGCAATGTTGTTCGGCCAAAGGAGCTGGTTGCCGAATACGGTGCCGATACCATCCGGTATTTTACTCTTAGGGAGATGTCTTTTGGCCTTGATTCCTCATTCAGCACCGAAGCGATAGTTGCCAGGCAGAATGCCGATCTTGCCAATGATCTGGGTAACCTGTACAGCCGGACAATGGCCATGGTCTACAAGTACCGCCAGGGAAAAGTGCCCACCCCGGTGGAATTTACTGAAGAAGACCGGGTACTGCAGGCGGCGGCACAGAGTATGCTGAAAGACTACCGTCACCTGATGGCTGATTTTCTTTTTCACCGCGGGCTACAGGCGATCTGGGAGTTTGTCGGCATGGTCAACCGATATATTGTCAGTCATGAGCCTTGGGTCCTGGCCAAGGAACCGGCAAAGGCGGGAAGACTTGATACCGTGCTGTACAATACCCTGGAATGTCTACGCCTGTTAACCCTGGTTCTGCAGCCGGTCATGCCCGGGGCGGCAGGCAGGATGGCAACGGGCCTGGGCCTTGACCCGAAGGATCATCTGGTAAACTCTTTGCCCCGGGGTGGTGGATGGAGTTTGCTCACTCCCGGGATTGAGCTGCAGAACATCGATAATCTATTTCCACGTCTTGACGGTGCCGGCAAGGAGGCGAAGCCGGTTAGAGGTGAGAAAAAGCAGCAGAAAAAAAACGGATCATCTCCGGAGGCTGAGCCTGATTTACTCGATATCAGCCATTTTCAGCAACTTGACCTGCGGGCGGCGGAAATAACTGCGGCCGAACCGATCAAGAAATCAAAAAAGCTGCTGAAACTGACGGTTATGGCCCCGGAGGAGAGGACGATCGTCGCCGGGATAGCGGAGTATTATACACCAACAGAACTCCTTGGCCGGCAGGTGGTCATCGTCGCCAACCTGAAACCGGCCAAACTTATGGGGGTCCGGTCCCAGGGCATGGTTTTGGCGGCTAAAACAGTACAAGACGGAAAGGAGCGGTTGGTCCTTTCTTCACTAAGTGATATAGTAATACCAGGTAGTAAAATCGCCTGACAGGACTTGCGATAAGGAGAGATGTATGTTTGTAGTAAATAACTTTTTGATGGCGATTGCCCAACTGATAGATTTTGTGCTGACCGCCTATCTGTGGATCATTATTGGTCGAGCGGTAATCTCCTGGGTGAATGCCGATCCCTACAACCCCATAGTGAGATTTTTATATGAAGCGACGGAACCGGTGTTGAGCCGTGTTCGACGCTGGTTGCCGATAAGTTTTGGGGGGATAGATTTTTCGCCGATGATTCTCATAATAGGTATAATGTTTCTGCAGACTTTTGTGGTCCAGACCCTGAAGCAGCTTGCCATGGGAATGGGATAGAAAAAGCCGTTTGTATCACTACCATTCTACTTACTAAGGGAGCTAGACATGCTGACACCGCAGTCAATTAAGGATCAGGAATTTAAAACAAAATTAAGAGGGTATGAGCCGATCGAGGTGAAAGCCTATCTGGAGCTGCTCGCCGAGGATTTCTTTGCATTGACCGAGAAGAATCGTGAACAGGCGCAAGAAATCGAAGCTCTTCTTGCTGAGCAGGAAGCTTTGCGAGAAGGTAAAGAGGCACTTGCTACCGAGGTGAAGATCAGCCAGGAAAACGCCGAAGGCATTCAGGCCGAGATTCAGGATGGCTATAAACATAAAGATCAGGAAATAGCCGATCTGAAACTGCAGCTGGAAGAAACAAGCAAATCCATTGCCGCTCTGGAAGAGGAAAATGCGGCATACCAGGAGAAAATCGCTGGCTTGGAGGAAAACCTTGCCGGTGGTCAGGGCTCAAGCCTGCAGGACAAGGCCGAGATCGAGAAACTTCGTGGCAGGATCGCTCTGCTTGAGGAACAGAACCGGGAATTGAAACAGGAAGGGTTGGATTTCAAGTCTACCATCCTTGCAGCCCAGAAATTTGCCGACAATCTGCGGCAGACCAGTCAGGAGGATGCACGGAAAATCATGGATGAAGCCCGTGCTGAAGTCGAGAAGTTCAGGACAGATTCGGAGGCTGAACTTGCCCACCTGCCCAAAGAGATAGAAGAACTGAATCAGAGAAAGATCAAGGTGCGCAAGGAGTTGGAGACCATTCTTTATAGCTATCTGGAGGCTCTGGAGGAGACTCCGGAAAAAGAAGCAGCGGAAAAAGAAGCAGCGGAACATGAGGACGATCTCTCCGACCTCTTTCAGAGTATTCAGCTACCAGATGGGGAAAGTGTCGACCAGGACGATATAGACAAAATCAGCATGGATCTCACCTGACGGATGGACAGGTGAGAAACGGCGAAGGCTCAGGTTGACATGTCGTATCTAACCGCAGCGGCAGACGGAACAGTTTTACTCCACCTGCATGTACAGCCGAAGGCGGCAAAAAGCAGAATTGTCGGTCTTCACGACGGGTGTTTGAAAATCGCTGTAGCTGCACCTCCGGTAGAGGGCAAGGCCAATAAAGCGGTTGTGAAATTTTTGGCTGATTTCATTGGAGTTCCGGCCCGGGATGTTTCAGTGCAATCTGGTACCCATTCGAGAAGAAAACTGGTGGCGGTAAGCGCAGTGGATGCCTCTCGAATCCGTGCCTTAATCGAGATGGCGCTCTGATTTATTCCTCTTTCGTCAGTTGCCGGACGGTGGGACATAAGAACCCTGCCCGCTCCCGTGAGCACCTTCCCTGGTCGTCCTTTGAACGCTGGCAATGGGGACTCCTGTATAGACCGTTGTTGAGGGTCTTTTTATGCAGGGACTCCGTTTTATGCAGCAAAGATACTGAGGATTTCCTGGTCCTCCTCACGGTTTTGCTGGAGCAGCTCAAACCAGAGTCCCAAATTTTCGGTTTTCCAGACGAGATCGTTCTCGCTCCACAAGATGGATGTCTCCGGCAGGAAATCGATAAATATTTTTTCCACATCCTGCCCCTGCATCTTCTCTGTATAACAGTACATCAGTGAAATAATATCAGCGACCTGCACAACAAGAGGGTACTGTTTGAAGTGTGGCGCTTTCTGGGGTGAATGATGAAAACCGATGGCCATGCACAGCTGTTCGGGGAGCAACCATTTCTCGGCCAGCTGCAGGCCGACTCTGTCGTGGCTGTTGGCAAATTTGGCCTGTTCTTCGACAGAATTGTCCAGATTTCCCGGGTTGGAAAGTTCCTGCAGGATTGGATATTCAGAGGGAAAGGCCATCAGCATGACAAGCTTGCCGATATCGTGAATCAGCCCGGCGATGAAGAGTTCGCTGGGGGAGAGCTGCAGATGTTCGCCGATAATTTTTGCTGTGAGGCCGCAGGTAAAGGCGTGTTCCCAGAACAGGTTGACGGTATTCCTGTTTTCCCGGCTGAGTGTCGGAAAGGAAGAAAAAATTGCCTTGCCGATGACAATGTTTCTAATCTCCTCATAACCCAGTAGAACCACTGCCCGCTCTATGGTGCTGACTTTCCGGGGCATCCCAAAGAAAGCTGAGTTCGCTACCTTGAGTATGGTAGCGCACATTGTCTGATCCGGCAGGATAACCTGAATCAGATCGTTGACACTACTGTCAGGATCGGAGGTTACCGCCATTACCTTGGTGACGGTTGCAGGCAATGCCGGCAGGGAATTTATCTGGGTATTTATTGCGGTATACGTTGAAGGCATCATGATGTCAGCTTTGCAGAAATATTGAAAAAATCATGCGATTCAGGCCGTGAAAAATCGATACCTGTCCTGCTCGGCAGGTATTTCCTGTTAGCCACCAAAAGCGTGAGAGAAAGATAGCCTGTCATACTGTTTGTCCCATGACACGAATGGATGTATAGTTTGCCGTTTGGTGAAGAGGCAGCAATGTTCATGTCTTCCGTCCCGGACAGTCGATCGAAGTGACAGAAACTAAGGGCTGGGGCCAGAGCGATTCATCCAAGCCCTGAACAATTGATTATAATCTGAAAGTATATAAGTGCAGGACATCGAATTGCAACGTCCATAACAAAAAAATTACTATAATTGGCTTGGCTGAAAATCAAAGAGGAAACCAAGTGCTGTAACAAGAGCTGGAAATGCAGAGAGTTATTCAACCGTGTTGCAGCATGAAGAAATTGTCAGAAGATAGTACCCGTCAGGAAAAACTGTTGCAGGCAACAGGGGGTCAGAAGGGAAGTTTGATGGTACTGCTTTGGCTGACAAGGGGGAAGGCCTGCTTGATCAAGGCGTCCAGTGTTGGTTTGGCAATGTCGAGACATGGTACCTGATTCAGGGAAGGCATATGCGAGGTGACAGGCGGTGGTGGCAGGATACGCAGTTGCTGCTCCATACTTCGCCCGGCCGGAAGAGGTCCTTCCGAATGGAGAAGTTCGGAGTGCTGCGCATCCGGGTTGTCTATTTGGCGGAGAAAACCCAAAATGCCGGAAAGGTCATTTTTGCGTGAGAACCGATCGATCTGCCCGCAGATATCTTCGTGCTCCTCCTCAAGCCGGATAAACATATCCTGGTATAAAGATATGCTGCCGACCAACAGTCGGTATACCTTGTACACCAGATTCCGGTATCGCCTTTTGCGGGTAAAGCCCTCACCCTTCAGGTCGGCAAACAACAATCGCCATTGTGCAGGGGATTGCGGGTCAGCTGCAAACCAACCGCTGTTTTCGGGTAACTTGGTGAAGTTTATGAAAGCAGAGAAAAGTTGATCGTTGCCCAGCAGGCAATGCATCCGTTGCATCTCTGTTGTAATTCCGATCGAGTATTCCTGGCCGGCACTCTGCAGACTGTCAAGATACTGGCTTGATTCGGTCTCAATCCTTTTGCGAAAACCAAAGTACCGGTTGGCTATATCCTGTTTTATTTCATAGGCAAGTGCTTTAGTTATGTCATCCATGCTGGCTCAATGGTTACAATTTTAAAAATAAGGCTGAAGGAGTCATGGCAAACAAATGGCATCTCCCAGGATTCGGTAGTATAGTATGGAACACGGGAAGAATCACCTCTCTTTTTCTCTTGTTGTTAGAGAAATCAGGGTTGCATACCTTTTAAAGAAATACTGGCAAAAACTGCGGGAATTTAATGCGAAATGGTAAAACTGTCGATCAAAGGGAGAGACCACAAGACTCCCTGTCAGGGGAGTAGGATGGACTATGATTTCTGCTGAGTCGCGGGAAGAAATTACCGCACGCATTAAAGAAGAAGCCGACATTGTCCAGATTATCGGTGAATGTGTCGAATTAAAACGAAGCGGTACGAGGTATCTTGGGCTGTGTCCATTTCACGGTGAAAAGACCCCTTCTTTTTCAGTACATAGCGGGCAGCAATTTTTCCATTGTTTTGGATGTGGAGAATCGGGCGATGTCTTCAGCTTTATGATGAAGTACCACAACCTCGATTTTCCCGCTGCCGTAAAATCACTGGCCGACAGATATCATATAGAATTACCTCAGCCCCGTCGCTCACAGGAAGAAGAATTTCGGGCAAAAAAGCGCGAAAAGCTTTTTGCGGTGAGTGAAAAGGCTGCGGAAATATACCACCGCTATCTGCGAGAATCAGCAGGCGCCAAAGATGCAAGAAAATATCTGCAAAAAAGGGGGGTGTCCGGAGACATCCTGACGAGATTTCGCATCGGCTATGCTCCGGCTACGGAAATCGAGGGCTGGAACTATCTCGGTGCTCAGTTTTCCGGTGCAGGCGTAAAAACGGCGGTTGAAGCCGGACTTCTTGTGGAAAAGGAAAAGGGCGGGACCTACGATCGTTTCCGGGATCGGATTGTCTTTCCCATTGCTGATCTCAGCGGTCGGGTTTGCGGTTTTGGCGGCAGGATTGTCGGGGAGGGACAACCGAAATATCTCAATTCACCGGAGAGTCCCATCTTCAACAAAAGCAGGCTGTTACTTGGCCTCTACCAACAAAAGGAAGATATTCGCCGGAAAAACGAAGCGGTGCTGGTGGAGGGTAATTTCGATCTCATTTCTCTTGTTGCCGGAGGCTGTACCAATGCAGTGGCCCCTTTGGGGACTGCCTTGACCAGGGAACAGCTGCGGTTGATCAAAAGGTTTGCCGAAAGGGTGACGCTGCTTTTCGATGGCGATATCGCCGGCGTCAAAGCCGCCGTCAGGGGAGTGCCATTTTTTCTCGCCGAACAGGTTGTTGGTCGGGTGGCCCTTCTGCCGGACGGTCATGATCCGGATACCTATATCCGGCAAAAGGGATTGGCTGCATTACAGAAGCTTCTTGTCCAGGCCGAATCATTACCGGAATTTGTACTTGAGCAGCTGATTGAAGAACACGGTCTGACGCTGGATGGAAAGAGCAGGATTGTCGAAGAGTTGCAGCCATTGGTTAAGGCCGCCGTCTCTCCTTTGCAGAGATCGGTTTTTATTGCTCATTTCGCGGAAAAACTCGGCATTTCCAAGGAGCAGCTTGATGGGCAGCTGGCATCTCCGGCCAAAAATCCAGTGGTTTTCCAGGCTTCTCCGGTTAAGAAAGATCGGGAGGAACCATCCGTGCCCCTGTCCTTGCCGCAGAGGCAGCTGGTCGAGTTCATGGTCCTCCATCCGAAGTTTTTTGCCGAACTTGCTGAGGCTGGCATAAGAGAATGTCTTGCAGGGGGGGTTGGGGAAGTCCTTTTTCTGCAGTTGCAAGGGTTGTTGGCCCAGAGACCGGAGGCAGAGCCGGAGGAGTTGCTGACCATTCTTCCGGAGGGAATTGAACGAAGACTGGTCGCCGGCCTGCTGCAACGAGCGACAACGAGTGTACCTGGGAACAACAGCAATACCAGCCGGGAAGAGTTTTCCGACCTGCTGAGCTATCTTGCCCGGTACCGTCTCAAAAAAAGCTCCGAGGAACTGATGGAACGGATGCAGCGGGCCCAGCAGGATGGTGATTTGGGACTATTGCAGCAACTCATGATGCAGAAAGTGGAGATAACCAGGAAATTGCATGGCGAACAGGCTTGAATGATTCTCATCCTGCGACATCTTGCGGAGATTTCAGGTTTTTATCGTAAATTAGTTGAATTTTCTTGACATTTGCTTCAGTTTCGTTTGAGTGAGGATGAGGGCATAGAGCTGGATGAATCCCGGACACCGAATTTGTCACGTGCTGGTAGAAGGAGCCGGGTGTGATGCCGGCTGAAAATGAAGAAGAAATAGGCGGGAGGTTGATGAGACAATGATTGACTATGATATGGAGAAAGATGCAACGTCTTACGACCTGAATGAAGACTTTGTCGACGAGATAGTCGCTCCAGTAGATTTTTCCGATTCTAATTTTGACCGGCGAAGCGGCAGGCGGGAGCGTCGGAACAGTCCCTTTGGTGACAGAAGAAAACGCGACAGACGAAGAGCCTCCCGGCACACAGATGAGTCGGACCAGACATCGAAATCCAAATCGTTCATCGATCCGATGAACATTTACCTTCGTGAGATGGGAACACTTACCCTTCTTAGCCATGAAGAAGAGCTCAAGCTGGCGAAGATGATGGAGGAGGGCAAAAGACGGGTGCAGGATGTCGTGCTGCAGACACCCCTTGCTATTCCGGCACTCCTTGAGGTTGTTAAAGGACTGGACTCCAACAATGAGAAGATCAGCCAGATAATCTCCGGTATAACAGAGAATGCACCTGAGATCTTCCAGAAGGAAAGTGAGACATTTCTCCTTCTGGTTGACAAAGCGGTTAAACTGGATGAAGCAAGACAGAAGAGGATGGCCCGGTATCTTAGCCTAGATGCAAAAACTCCTGAGGCCGAAAATGAACTGGTGGCAAGTGAGAAGATCGGCAGAGAAATTGCCGCACTTTTTGCTGAAAAAAATATCTGTTCTGAATGTATCAAGGCCATAGCCGTTGGTCTGGAGGAACTCTCTAAAAGGTTCCGCAAGGTTTTTGTTGAGATAATGGGGGCGCATGTCAGTGGGGCAAAGGGGTCAGCCCCGGAGGTGGCGCCGGAGGTCATCGAGCAGCAGGTTAATCGACAGATGCTGGAAGAATCAGGGGTTGCCGAGAGACAACTACGGCAGATCCTGCAGGAGGTCGATGCCGGTTGGGAGCAGTATAAACTGGGCAAAGAGGGCCTGGTGCGGGCAAATCTTCGACTTGTCATCTCTGTGTCGAAAAAATTTGTCAACCGGGGCTTGCAGTTTGCCGACCTGATCCAGGAAGGAAATATCGGATTGATGAAGGCCGTTGAAAAATTTGACTATCATCGCGGCTACAAATTCAGCACGTATGCCACATGGTGGATCAGGCAGGCGATCACCAGGGGTATTGCCGACCAGGGCAGAACTATTCGTTTACCTGTGCATATGATTGAAACAATCAATCGTCTGCTGCGGGTTTCAAAGGATTTTCTGCTGGAGGAGCATAGGGAACCGACACCGGAAGAGATGGCCGAGCAGTTGGGGACAGATGTCGTTAAGGTGAAATCGGCACTGAAGATCGCCAAAGATGCCATTTCTCTTGATACCCCTGTCGGGGATGATGGGGAGACCTTCCTGGGTGATTTTATTGAGGATAAAGAAAAACTTGGACCAGATGAAATATCGATGGTTGCCAGTCTTCGGGAATGCCTCAATCAGGTCATGTCCTCACTTTCCCCTCGTGAGGCCAAGGTCTTGAAAATGCGTTATGGCATAGATGTCGATTGTGATCACACCTTGGAAGAGGTCGGGCAATGTTTCGCAGTTACCAGGGAACGTATCCGGCAGATTGAAGCACAGGCCATAATGAAACTGAAGCATCCTTCTCGTGTCGAGGAGCTGCGAGTGTTTATGACGGATTGACGAAAACTCTTCGCCGATTTATCTCCACGATAGCAGTTCTCTGCACGAAAGAAAGCCATCCCCTCAATCAATAGATCTATGCATCTCTTGTGTGTCAATGTTGTTCTCTGGTCTCGTCTCAGCTGAATATCCGCTAAAGACGACAAGATATGGAAGAGATAATGGCTTCAACCCTCGACTGGATTAATCTCAGCCTGGTGCCCGGCTTGGGCCTTGGTGGTTTTTGGCGCCTTCTCGATCATTTTAAGACTCCGTCCGAGGTATTACGTGCCTCGAAAAAAGATCTGCTCAGTATCGGAGGGATTCAAGAGCGGCAGATATCCGGTCTTTTTTCGTCAACGGGTACTGACCGGCGCGGGGAAAAGGAACTGGAACGCCTGAACGCTCTTGGAGGGATGGCACTTTCCTTTGCTGAACCCGGCTATCCTCCTTTGCTCAAGCAACTTGTCGATCCTCCTCCCGTCCTGTATATACTCGGCAAAAGTGAACTCCTGGGCACGCCAGGTGTCGCAGTGGTCGGCTCCCGCGCAGCTACCAGCTATGGGCGAAGAACTGCCTTTAATCTGAGCCGAAAATTAGCGGCTTTATCAGTGACGGTTATCTCCGGCCTCGCCATGGGGATTGATACCGAATCTCACCACGGGGCTCTCGACGGGCAAGGGGGTACTGTCGCTGTCCTGGGTTGTGGCCTCGATGTGGTCTATCCACGGCAGAACAGGGCGCTGTACGAACGGATTGCCAGGCAGGGTGCTCTCGTCAGCGAATATCCCCTTGGCACCAGACCGGAAGGTTTTCGCTTTCCTGCCAGAAACCGTATTATCGCCGGCCTCAGTCTTGGGGTAATTGTCGTTGAGGCGGCAAGGAGGTCGGGATCGCTCATTACTGCACAAATGGCTCTCGACTGCGGTCGGGAGGTCTTTGCCGTCCCCGGACAGGTTGATTCCTGTAAAAGTGAAGGGGCGCACTGGCTCCTGCAGCAGGGTGCCAAACTGGTCCAGAGGGCCGAAGATATCGTCGTCGAGTTTGATCTGCCCCGTCAGCGAATCCCACCTGCACAAGCTGTATTGAAAGATGATAATGATGCCGAGCTTGATCCTGATGCGGCAGCATTGCTTGCAGCGATTGAGCCCTATCCACAGCAGCGGGAAGCATTGTCGGATACATCCGGCCTTTCTCCAGCCAGGTTGAGTGAGCTGCTCCTGCTGCTTGAGCTGGATGGCCTGATTGAAATGTTGCCGGGGGATAAACTGAGAAAGATTTGAGAAAAAGGGTTGCAAGCATTCCTGTCTAAATAAAAAATTATCCGGGAAGACCGGTTCGTTTGGGGAGAATCATGAACAGAGAGATACAGATAGCGCCGTCGATCCTGTCTGCGGATTTTAGCCGGCTTGGCGATGAGATACGAGCGGTTGACAAAGCCGGTTGTGATATCATTCATATTGATGTAATGGATGGACATTTTGTGCCGAACATCACCATAGGCCCTCTTATCGTCGAGGCCGCCAGAGGAGTTACCGACAAGGTTTTGGATGTGCACCTGATGATAACAGAGGCTGATCGCTATGTTGACGCCTTTGCCGCAGCGGGGGCCGATTGGATAACGGTCCATGTCGAGGCATGTCGGCATCTGCACCGCACTGTCTCCAGGATCAAAGAGCTTGGCAAAAAAGCCGGGGCAGTACTCAACCCGGCGACCTCCCTATCAACGCTTGATCATGTCCTGGAAGAGGTTGATCTGGTTATGCTGATGTCGGTTAATCCGGGATTCGGCGGGCAGTCGTTTATAGCCTCGACGCTTGCCAAAATTAGTGAGCTGAAACAACGGATTGATGCTATGGGGCTGGCGGTTGAAATTGAAGTGGATGGCGGGATCGGTGAGAAAACCATCGATGCTGTTGCTGCGGCCGGGGCTAATATCTTTGTTGCCGGCTCTGCAATCTACGGCAGTAAAGACTACCGGCAGACGATAAGCTCTTTAAGAGAAATCGCCGAGTCCGGAGCGGCAAGATATCGGAGGACTCATCAAGGAGGGGATCAATGACGGCAGCTTTCAAATCCTATACGCAAACCAGGGCATATTCCAAACTTGCCGAGTTGGCCAGGCGTCCATATGACCTCACTTGCGGGCAGGCTCTTAAGCTTGACGATCGGCTGAGGCGCTATGTGTGCCGGACCGAGCTCCTCGCCCTGCATTATGCGACACAAAGGTTGGACGATCAGGTGCTGACCCTGCTCCAGGAAATGGCTGATGAACTGCAGTTGGTTGACCAGTTTAAGATGATGCGCCGTGGCTCGGTATTAAACAGAATCGAAGGCTTTGACAGCGAAAATCGCCAGGTCCTGCACACCGCTTGCCGGGATCTGTTCAGCCCGGTACCTGCCGAGCCGAAGGCTACCGAAGATGCAAAGAAAGAGCTGAAAAAACTGAAAAAATTTCTCCAGGATATAGACTCGGGAAAACTGAGCAATCATAAGGGGCAGGCCTTTACGACCTTCATCCATATCGGGATCGGCGGCTCCGACCTCGGTCCGCGCGCCATCTTCGAGGCGCTTCGTGGCTACGGGCTTCCTGACAGACAGGTACATTTTATCGCCAATGTCGATCCGGATGACGGGGCGCGGGTATTGTCCGGGGTTGATCTGGAAAAATCACTGGTCTGTATTGTTTCGAAAAGCGGCACCACTCAGGAGACGCTGACCAATGAAAAGCTGGTCTGCGGGGTTTTGCGGCGGGCTGGACTTGAGCCGGCGAAGCACTGCATTGCCGTAACCGGGGAAAAGAGTCCCCTGGACGATCCGACCAAATATCTGCAATCTTTCTATATGCACGATTATATCGGAGGCCGGTACAGTTCGACATCGATGGTCGGTGCGGTAATGCTCGGTTTTGCTCTTGGCATGGAACAGGTTATGGCCTTTCTACAGGGAGCCTCGGAAATGGATCGTCTGGCCGAGGAGAGAGATATCGGGAAAAATATACCGCTGCTGCTCGCCCTGATAGGGATCTGGAACCACAATTTCCTCGGTTATCCCACCCTGGCAATACTCCCCTACAGTCAGGCACTTCTTCGATTTCCCGCCCACCTGCAGCAGTGTGATATGGAGAGCAATGGCAAATCCATCGATCGTTTCGGAAAAAGCGTTGTCGGCCAGACCGGACCGATAATCTGGGGGGAGCCGGGAACAAACGGACAGCATGCCTTCTATCAGCTGTTGCACCAGGGCACCGAAATCGTCCCGGCGGAATTCATCGGTTTCAAACAGCCGCAATTATGGCTTGACCCGGAGGTTCAGGGCTCGACATCCCAGCAAAAACTCCTCGCCAACCTGTTGGCCCAGATGGTTGCCCTGGCTGCCGGCCAGCAATCGGAAAATCCTAACAAAAACTTTCCTGGCAACCGTCCTTCCTCGCTACTGCTCGCCGAGAAACTGACACCGCAGGTAATGGGAGCGCTTCTAGCTGTTTATGAGGCGAAAATCGTTTTTCAGGGATTTGCCTGGAATATTAATTCCTTTGATCAGGAAGGCGTTCAGTTGGGAAAGCTTCTGGCCACCAGATTTCTGAGGGCCATGCAGGACGGTGCCAAGGAGGAAGAGAGCCTTGAAGCTGCATTCCTCAACCAGTTGTAACACAAGGCTCGGTGGGGGATTTTCAATGCTGAATGGCCGTTCAGTTATTGACGGGAAATCTATTGGATTTTTGTTGACAAAATCGCATAGCAAAGATATTCTCACACGCTGAATGTAAATTCATAATCATCATCTGTTATTGTGCGTTATGAGCTGAATCTGCCAGGGAAATGGGCTGGCAGGTCTGTTTTGAATGATAAAGAGAATGTCTGTTTAAGTGTCTCGGAGACTACTGATGGTGTTGTAACCCTCTCAAAAGGGTTACGGAATAACACCCAGGTAGAGAGTGTCTTTGCGAGATGCTTATACCTCTCAGGTGGGTACTGTATTGATTCCCGTTTATTGGGGTTAGATTTTCTGTTTAGAGTATGAGTTTGGTTAAGGTTGCAGTATAAACAGTAATTCAAAGGAGGAAATCATGGCAAAGCATGAGACGCCCTTGTTGGACCAATTGGAGAGTGGCCCGTGGCCAAGCTTCGTGACCGACATTAAGCGCCAGGCCGAGACAAAGCCTGAGTGTTGGGATATTCTTGGCATCCTGGAGTTATCCTATAAAGATAGGATCACCCACTGGAAACACGGCGGGATCGTTGGTGTTTTCGGTTATGGTGGTGGTATCGTCGGACGATACGCCGACGTTCCAAAGCAGTTCCCGGGTGTTGAGCATTTTCACACCATCCGTGTCGCCCAGCCGTCATCCAAGTACTATTCCACCGATAATCTTCGTCAACTCATGGGGTTGTGGGAGAAATACGGTTCCGGTATGACCAACTTCCACGGCTCAACCGGTGATATCATTCTTCTTGGTACCCGTACCGAGAATCTTGAACCGTTTTTCTGGGATCTGACCCATGACATGAATCAGGATCTTGGTGGTTCCGGCTCCAACCTGCGGACTCCGGCCAACTGTCTCGGCGAGTCACGCTGCGAGTGGTCCTGTTATGACACCGAGGAAGTTTGCTATCATCTGACCATGCATTACCAGGACGAGATTCATCGTCCGGCCTTCCCCTATAAGTTTAAATTCAAATTCTCCGGTTGTCCTAACGACTGTGTGGCTTCGATTGCCCGTTCAGACATTGCCGTTATCGGCACCTGGCGAGATGAGATCCGCATTGATCAGGCTGCCGTGAAAGAATATGTTGCCGGTAACTATCCGGCCAATGGTGGAGCCCACTCAGGGAAAGACTGGGGTAAGTTCGATATTCAGAAAGAAGTCATCGGCCTCTGTCCCACCGACTGTATGTGGATGGAAGGTGATGAACTGAAAATAGACGATAAAGAATGCACACGCTGCATGCATTGCATCAACGTTATGCCCCGCGCCCTGCGCCCGGGTGCTGACAAAGGTGCTTCCGTCTGTGTCGGCGCCAAAGCTCCGATTCTTGACGGTGCCCAATTCTCTACTCTTATCGTCCCATTCATGAAGGTATCCAAAGACAATGAATTCGAGGAACTGATTGAGTTCATCGAAGGCGTTTGGGACTGGTGGATGGAAGTTGGTAAGAACCGCGAGCGTGTAGGTGAGACCATGCAACGAATTGGTCTGCCGACCTTCCTTTCGGTTATGGGTGTTGATCCAATTCCCCAGCACGTTAAAGAGCCTCGGTCCAATCCGTACGTTTTCTGGAAAGAGGAAGAGGTTGAGGGTGGCTTTGAGCGTGACATCAATGAATTCCGGGCCAAGCATGCTGCCTAATTAATTGATGCTGGTTTAATTTGAGCTAACAATTCATATTAAAGATAAGGAGAATTACCATGGGTTATAATCCAGACAAACCAATGGACGGACGTATTTCAGATCTTGGTCCACCGCATTATGAACAGTTCTTCCCGCCGGTCATCAAGGCCAATAAAGGTAAATGGTTGTGGCATGAAATTACCCAACCAGGGGTATTGATGCATAAATCAGAAACCGGGGATGAGGTGTACACCGTCCGAGTTGGTTGTGCTCGTCTGGTTTCCGTTGAATATATCCGCGAAGTCTGCGACATCGCTGACAAGCATTGTGACGGCTTCCTGCGTTTCACCACCCGGAACAATATTGAGTTCATGGTTGATGCCAAAGAGAAGGTTCAGCCGCTGCTCGATACACTGGCAACCTACGGCAACAAATACCCGGTTGGCGGCACCGGCGCCGGTGTGACCAATATAGTCCACACCCAGGGCTGGGTCCATTGTCATACACCTGCTACCGATGCCTCCGGTGTCGTTAAGGCGGTTATGGACGAACTGTTTGAGTACTTCACCTCCATGAAGCTTCCGGCCCAGGTTCGTATAGCCCTGGCCTGCTGTCTGAATATGTGTGGTGCCGTTCATGCATCAGATATCGCTATTCTCGGTATCCATCGGAAGCCACCGATGATTGACCATAGCCGTATTACCGGTGTATGCGAATTGCCGCTGGCCATCGCTTCTTGTCCTCTGGGCGCTGTTAAGCCGGCCAAGGCAGAGGTCGACGGAAAAGAGATCAAAACAGTTAAGGTAAATGTTGATCGTTGTATGTTCTGCGGTAACTGTTACACCATGTGCCCGGCAATGCCGCTGGCGGATCCTGAAGGCGACGGTATCGCTATTCTGGTCGGTGGAAAAGTTTCCAACAGAATCAGCGCACCGAAGTTCTCGAAACTGGTTATTCCGTTTCTGCCGAATAACACTCCCCGTTGGCCAGAAACCGTTCAGGCCGTTAAGCAAATCCTCGAAGCTTATGCTGCTGATGCCAAGAAATATGAGCGCGTCGGTGAGTGGGCAGAGAGAATTGGCTGGGAGAAATTCTTTGAGAAGTGTAACATCCCATTTACTATGAAGAGCATCGACGACTATCGTCTTGCCTATGACACCTGGCGTACAACGACTCAGTTCAAGTACACCAGCCATATCAAATAGTAAGGCTAGAATGGTTCATTGATGACCAGGCATACAGATGCCTGGTCATTTGATGCTTTCTTCTTTAAACACTATACCAGGAGTATAATCATGGCACTTAGTACAGAAGAACTTAAAAACGCCATCGAGGAGAAAGCTACCAAGTCTCCCAAACCGCAGCTGTACATCAAGGATTTCTATGCATGTGATCCCGATTCGAAGCCGCGGGTGATAAAAAATGTAGCAAACGAGATGGTACGAGAAGGCAGACTGATGTTCTGGTCTTCCGGTTCGACCACTATGTATGGTATTCCATCACGTATACAGGACGAGGAAGAGCCGGAAGAATAGGCCTCCTGTTTCCTGATCTTTTTTGTAAAAAGGCACTGAGAATTGATTCTCCGTGCCTTTTTTCGTTTTACAATCATGTATCCTACTCAATATTTCAGATCCATAGACTCTACCAATAGCAGGGCCAAGGAAATTGCCGATGCCGGGGCAATACACGGCGCTGCTGTAGTCGCAGCATATCAAACCAAAGGCCGTGGACGTCTGGGCAAAGACTGGCATTCCGTTCAAGGAAAGGGGCTGTACTGTTCGATTATCGTCAGGCCAAACGTTTCCCTGGAAGAATATCCCAAAATAACTCTTGTCGCCGGTCTCTCCGTGGCCCTGGTTCTCGACAAGTTCATTCTTGGCCGAAAATCTCAGCTGAAATGGCCAAACGACATATATTACAACGGCAAAAAAATCGCCGGTATTTTAACCGAATCTTCTGCCATGGCTGCTAGCAGAGAGGACCGGTATGCCGTTATCGGCATAGGTGTCAATGTCAACCAGGCAGCTAAGGATTTTCCCCTCGAACTGCAGGAGACCGTAACATCAATGTCCATTGAAAGCGGTTCAGAGTTTAAAGTTGATGTACTTTTTCAGGCTATTCGACTGGAATTGCTCGACCAGCTGCAAATCTTCGGCGATGCCGGTTTTCAGCCGCTGCTCAACAGATGGCGCAAAAAGGATTTTCTGTTGGGTCGTGAGATGGCTTGTGTGACGACGGAAGGTAAAAAAATTCGGGGGATAGCGCTAGGGCCGGATGATGAGGGTCAGCTGCATGTTCGGGATATTTACGGCCGGATTCACCAGGTGCTTTCAGGGGATGTTCGTCTGGCAACTTCTTAAAACAACAATCCACCGAATGAGGTATCAATCTCATCCGGTGGATTATCATTAAAGCCGGTTTTGTCGTCATCGGCTGCTGACAGTGGGATACTAATATCTGTAGTAGTCGGGCTTGTAGGGCCCTTTCACCGGTACCCCGATATAGTTGGCTTGCTCTTTGCTCAATTCCGTGAGATTTGCTCCGATCTTCTTCAGATGGAGTCGGGCAACCATTTCATCAAGGGATTTGGGCAGAAAATAGACCTTCTTCTCATATTTTGTTGAGTTCTGCCAAAGTTCTATCTGGGCGAGCACCTGATTGGTAAATGAATTGCTCATCACGAAACTGGGATGGCCGGTGGCGCAACCAAGATTTACAAGCCGTCCCTCGGCGAGGACGATAATTTTCTTCCCGTCCGGAAAGGTAACATGGTCAACCTGGGGCTTAATGGTATCCCATTCCATCTCACGGATACCGGCTATGTCGATTTCAGAGTCGAAGTGACCGATGTTGCAGACAATCGCTTCATTGGGCATAGCCTCCATATGTTGCCGGGTGATTACTTTTAAATTACCGGTACAGGTGACGAAGATATTCCCGATAGCCGCTATCTCATCCATGGTGACTACCCGGTAGCCCTCCATCGCCGCCTGCAGGGCGCAGATCGGGTCAATCTCGGTCACGTATACCGTGGCGCCCATTCCCCTCAGGGCCTGGGCGCACCCTTTACCGACATCTCCGTAGCCGACGACCACTGCATTTTTCCCGGCTATCATCACGTCGGTTCCGCGCTTAATCCCATCTATCAGGGATTCCCGGCAGCCATAGAGATTGTCGAATTTTGACTTGGTAACGGAATCGTTGACATTGATCGCCGGGCAGGCGAGTTTACCTTCCGCGGCCATCTCATTGAGTCTGTGTACTCCGGTAGTCGTTTCTTCACTGATGCCGCGGATATTGGCAAGTTGCTCGGTATATTTTTGATGGAGTACCAGGGTCAGGTCTCCACCGTCATCAAGGACCATATTGGGGTACCAACCGTCCGGACCGAAAATCGTCTGGTCTATACACCACCAGAACTCTTCTTCCGTCTCGCCTTTCCAGGCAAAAGTTGGAATTCCGGCCGCAGCCATGGCAGCCGCTGCGTGATCCTGGGTGGAAAAAATATTGCAGCTGGACCATCGTACTTCAGCCCCGAGAGCGACCAGGGTCTCCATCAGCACTGCCGTCTGAATAGTCATGTGCAGGCAACCGGCAATGCGAGCGCCTTTCAGGGGTGTTTTGCCCTGGTACTCTTCACGAAGAGCCATAAGGCCGGGCATCTCGGTTTCGGCAATGGAAACTTCCTTACGGCCCCAGACAGCAAGGCTGATATCGGCTACTTTGTAATCATTAAAGGTTTCAGTCATTTTCTTATCCATTAATCATTTGAATGAACATAGTATGTACCCGGATATTCCGGTTGGGCATGATCAGCGAAGTTTGGCTGCATCTTTCAAGACTTCAGCTTTATCGGTTTTTTCCCAGGTGAAATTGTCGAGTTCCCGGCCAAAATGACCATAGGCGGCGGTCGGCAGGTAAATGGGCCGCAGCAGGTCAAGCTGATGGATGATGGCCTTCGGCCTGAGATCGAAGTGCTCAGAGATCAGCTCTTTAATTCTGGAATCGGAGATTCTGCCGGTGCCGAAACTGTTGACATTGATCGATACCGGTTGTGAGATCCCTATGGCATAAGCCACCTGGACCTCAACCTCACTGGCTATCCCGGCAGCAACGATGTTCTTGGCTACGTACCGACCGTAATAGGAGCTGGATCTGTCGACCTTGGATGGGTCTTTCCCGGAAAACGCGCCACCGCCATGTGAGCCCTTGCCGCCGTATGTGTCGACGATTATTTTTCGACCGGTGACTCCGCAGTCTCCGACAGGGCCGCCGATAACAAAACGACCGGTCGGGTTAATAAAGAATTTAGTGTTGGCATCTATCATCTGAGTCGGGAGCATAGGCTTGATTATCTCCTCCATAACCCCTTCTTTTAGTTCCTTATAGCTGACCGCCGGATCATGCTGGGTCGAGAGCACCACTGCTTCAATTCGTTTGGGCACATTGCCCTGATATTGAATGGTCACCTGGCTCTTGGCGTCAGGTCTGAGCCAAGGCAGGACCCGTGCTTTTCGCACTTCTGCCTGTCGCTTGGTGAGGAGATGGGCGTAGTAGATGGGCATTGGCATGAGCACATCGGTTTCCTGGCAGGCATAACCAAACATCAGGCCCTGATCGCCGGCCCCCTGATCCAGATCCAGGCCGGAACCCTCGTTGACCCCAACGGCGATATCAGGTGATTGTTTATCGATGGACGTCAATACCGAACAGGATTGCCAGTCAAACCCCATTTCTGAGGAATTATAGCCTATTTCTTTTATGGTACGTCGGACAACGTCCGGCATATCGACCCAGGCGGTGGTGGTGATTTCTCCGGCAATAATAGCCATTCCGGTTGTGACGAGTGTCTCGCATGCAACCCTGGCAGCAGGGTCCTGGGCAAGAATTGAATCGAGAATGGCATCTGAAATCTGGTCGGCCACTTTGTCAGGATGGCCTTCGGATACTGATTCGGAAGTAAATAAGTAATCTGGCATAAAAACTCCAAGGATTTGATTAAACAGTTAGCGCCACGTACAACAATTTAAAACTCTGCACTATAAACCAGATCATCAAAATTTGCTGAAAAAATCGGCATATCAATAAAAAATACCGTGTTTGCCGATAGTCGCTGAATACGAAAGGAGTCTGGGCGTCTGAATGTGAAGTTGAAGAATGCAACCTGGACCAATCTTCTTGCCTGGTGCATAATTAGTGATTACCATGGACCATCCGTAATGGGCTCCGGCAAGTACACGGCTGTTGGGAAATAAATCCGCATGGGAGTCTGACGTATTATAAATATTCCCGAATAATTTTTGATTACTCGGTTCAGTTTAAAGGAGAAGTAGAAGGATGTCCATCGAAGCAGCAAAGGAAGTACTGGAAATTGAAGAACAGGGGTTGGCGGCAGTCCGTGAGCGAATCGGCGAAGAGTTTGTCCAAGCGGTTGATGCAGTTCTGTCATGCCCGGGGCGGCTCGTGATAACCGGAATAGGTAAATCCGGTATTGTCGGGCAGAAGATTGTTGCTACTTTGAACAGTACCGGCACGCCCTCTTTTTTTCTTCATCCGGTCGAAGCGATGCACGGCGATCTTGGCATGGTAATGGGCGGTGATGTAATTTTGGCTATTTCCTACTCGGGAGAGACCGCTGAACTGAATCGACTGCTTATCAGTTTGAAAGAGAGGGGAAATAAAATCATTGCCATGACCGGTGGGCGAAATTCTCCCCTGGCTGCGGCTGCCGACATTGTCCTGGATATTAGAGTACCCAAAGAAGCATGTCCTTTAGGTCTTGCGCCGACCGCAAGCACAACGGCAACTCTGGCCATGGGGGATGCCCTTTCCGTAGTCCTGCTTAATCGAAAGAAATTTCAGGCCGAGGATTTCCGGTTGAACCATCCAGGCGGCAGCCTGGGTGAACGGTTAAAGGTGAAGGTGACGGAAGTCATGCTCGCCGGAAGGGACATCCCTATTGTCTCTCCTGGAGATTCTGCAACGGATGCAATCAGGGTACTCAATGAAAAAAACAACGGCGCGGTCCTGGTTGTCGGGCAGGATAACGATGTCCTGGGCATCGTCACCGATGGTGACGTTCGCCGGGCAGTTGTCAGTATGATGGGCTTTTCCATGCTCACGGCAGCGCAGTTGATGACGGAAAATCCAATCTGCATTGATGGAGAGCGTCTGGCGGCCGATGCTCTCAGCATCATGCAAAAACACGAGATCACCGCCTTGCCGATCGTCGATGCCGGCAATAAACTTCTTGGTTTACTTCATCTCCATAATCTGCTTGGCAAAGGTGAGTTCCGATTCCTGGTGTAGTGGAGCAGGTTGGCTAAAACCCGGCTCCTCACGAATGGTTAATTTTCTGAAAAGAGAGCCCATTTGCCGGTTTTCTTGTCGTAGGCGTAATACATAACCAGGGTAAGTGGTCGACCGCCGCCGAGTTCTGTGCATTGCATTTTGAATACAAGTTTGGATTCGGTTTCTTTGCTGCTGGTAACTACCGGGTTGGTAAGATTTTCAGGGTTAGCCGAGGGATAGTTGGCGATAAATAGCGACTGGTAATTGTCCAGTAGATATGCCACTTTCTTTTGCACGTATATTTTCTGATCGACAGCTTTCAGAGCGGTGCTGAGTTCCCCGTAGGTTTTGGTAAATTCTGGCTCCGTTGCGAAGGAACTGTTGGCAATCTTGCCCAGTATCTTCTGGTAGAGGTGCCTGACACCGACCAATTCGTCCTTTTCGAGCAGGGTATCAATCTTTTGCTGATCTCGAATAATTGATGCCTGAAGAATTATTCTCGTCAGTTTTCGAACATTGATATTCGAGTCTAATTCACCGGATTTGCTATTGTTTCCAGTGAGCAACTTGCTGGCCCTGCTATAGGCACCAATGGCCTCATCCCAGCTGCCGGAAGCAAATGCCTTGTTGCCTTTGTTGATGGTGTTATAAATTTCAGCACGCTTGATATTATTTCGAATGGCTTCGATTGATTCGGGTGGTAGTGCGGCCTTCTGGCTATTGGCCAGAGCAAGGTTGTAGGACTCTATAGCGCTCATCCAGTCGGAGCCGGTAAAAGACAAATCCCCCTGCGCCTTGAGATTGGCAAATTGGCTCTTCTGCAGAGCATCCTGGAGTGCTTTTGAGTACTGCTCACGATCTGCTTCCGGGAGAGACACCAGGATTTTCTGTGCCTGTAATAAATTTTCAATGGCTTCTTCCCATCGGCTGTTTTGTATCGCAAGCTGTGCGGGGTCGTAATTCGACCTGAATTCGGCGAACAGTTTTTTACGCTGCATGTCCTCAAGAACAGGTGGTTCGACATTGGCGTTGCTCTGCGATTCTTTTATGAGAAGACTGTACAACTCAAGGGCCTGCTGCCATTTCTCCGCCTTGAAAAATGTCTCGGCCTCGATGAGTTTTTGATGAACCGATTGGAGTTTTGCAGCCTCTTTTTTAGGCAGGTATTTGCCGTTAATGAGGATTTTGCCCGCCAGCCCCTGCACGAGTTTTTCCGAGTGGAGGATCTCCAGAATCGACGTCTCAAGTCGCTTTGCTTCGTCCCGATGAAAAAATTTTATTCCCCCGGCCAACTGCAGAGCAGTATCGCATGAACGTTTCGCGGCTTCGAATTGATTGTTTGCCTGGGAAGAGGAACATCTGTCGTAAGTAGTTTGGGCATCGTTCAGCTTCTCGGTCATCGAATGCCAGAAATATCCGCCGTAGCCCAATCCGAGAACCAGCAACCCAGGCAGCAGAAATCGGGCAATGGGTACATTTTTTCCCGGTTTTGAAATACCCTGGCGAATCGGCTCCTTTGCATGGGCTTTCTTCTTCTTTGTCTGATCCTTCGAAGAGATCGCTCTGTCTGGTTTTGCCAGTTTTTCCTCAGGTTCCTCTGCGGTAGCTTCTGCGTCAGTTTTAGAAAAATCCGGTGTACTGTCCGGACTAAGGTCATTTAACAGAGCAAGGGTTTGCTTGATACGATGAATATCCGAATCTATGGTCGGAAAATCGGCGACAGCAGCCTCAATCTGTTGATATTTTCGCAGTGCTATCCGGGCATCACCCTTGTTTTCTGCTTTCTTCGCCTCACGGTGCAGTTTCTCGGCCTTGCGCACCTCCTCCTGACCATGCTGGACAAAGCTTGTCAGTTCGTCAGATGGAGGGCTAATGGCCTTGATGTTTTCCAGCAGGGTATAGTATTTATTTTGTCGTACCAACAGGTTGAGAAAATCGAAATCAACCGCGTTGGTTGAATCCACCTCCGGAAAGGCGGTATCCAGAATAATATCTTCATCACCTTTTTCCAGTGCCAGAAAGTCGAACTCGGTAGACAGATCGGTGTCGTCGAGAGTGTCAATTTCATGGGGACGATCCGGAGATGAGGGCTGGGAGTCCTGTTCTCCTGCCCAGTTAATATGCGCAAGAGGAAACTTGCCTTTGTTGTCAAGATACCACTTTGCCGCCTCTTCGTTAAAAGTGTTTGTTGTGGAATAGAACTCCCCATTAATCATTTGCCCGAGGTGAACAATCAGATCCGGCAGGGAGCGATCTTGTTCCCAGTAATCACTAAGACAAATCGCGGCGGGATCAAAGTCCGGGTGGAAGATGTTGCTTTTCGGCTTGCAACTCGGCGGAAAATGTGGAAAACCAAAGGGGATGGCAAGTTCCACCTTATGATCGCCCGTTTCGACGATCTTTCCTTCACCTGTTTTACACATTCCGTTAAGTGAATATGTAATCTCGTACTGATCAGGGGGGGTTCCCTTCATCGGGGAAACCGCAATCACCGGATGAGAGGAGAAAAATTTCCTTACCTGGATATATATTTCATCTAACTGGGTAGGAGAGGTGGACATGAATATGCGTTGTAATAGTTATTAGATTGATTACCATTTTCGTCAGTATAGCAACTTATTTAAGCAACACCAAAAGAAAGTTCGTTAGGGACGATAATTGCACTTGAATATGTCCGTTTCGTAGAAGAGGATGACAATGATCAGATTTACTCATTTTAACGGCGTTCATGAAAAATTTTAGCGCGGTTTTTACAATCGTCAGTGAGAACAATTGTCCCTTATATGAAAAGGAGGAGCAGTTACATCTTTCGGAAAAGACTCTTTCCTGTCCAAAAGGAAAGGAGATGTGCCTTATCCTTGTCCGTGACCTGACCGAGCTACTGTTCAAATTTCTCCGGAGAAAATCAAATGATCCCGGGGGCGACACGGGCACAGTTTTTAACTGCAGCGGCTGTACCGGCTTGATTAAGTTCTCTCTATTTAGGACAGATCAATCGACAGAGAAGGCCAATGACGATGGGGGCGCGGTAACTCCGATTGATTGTGCTGTCATGAAAACGTACGATAAAATTGTCGATTGTTCCTTCCTGCAGGACCTGGCACCTGATTTCCTGGAAGGAATTCTTGGACATTGCCGGGAAATCCTGCTTGATGAGGGTACTGCCCTCATTTGTGAGGGGGAAAAAAATCTTAACCTCTACATTGTTGTCGATGGTGAACTCATTGTCGAGAGTGGCGGGGTACATCTGGCCACTCTTGTCGCTGGGGAAATTTGTGGTGAAATGAGCTATCTCGGGGGGGACCTGGCCGTGTCGACAGTGACCGCTACGCAGAAGACTAAGGTGCTGGCGATAGCCGGGGATGTTTTCGGCCGTCTTTTGGGCGACAATCAGGCAGTGCAATCCTATATGGCACAACTGTTGGCCACAAGACTGCGCAAGACCAATGCGGCAAGAGCACGGGATTTTGAATCCTGCATGAGTGGCCGGATTGATGAGATCGTCCCAGCTGAGCTCTTTCAGATATTCCACATGCACCAGAAAACCGGAGTGTTGTCCATGGAGTTACCGGGTGGTCTGGCTAAGGTTTCTTTCCGGGAGGGATGTATTATCAATGCCGGCTACGGACAGCTGGCCAATGAGGAGGCAATTTTTAAGATCCTGATGGAAAAAAAAGGATTTTACCGGTTCGCTACCGGACTGTCGCCGAGCGAAATGAGAGCGGCGGAAATCGGTGATTTTATGATGCTGCTGATGGAAGGTGTCAAGCGTGTCGACGAAGAACAGGAGCGTTAATGGGGCGTCATCGTCAACGGTGGCAGGTTGAGGATCTCCAGGAAATTATTTACATGATATACGGCCTGAAGGGTTGGATTTTTAAAGGCTATTAAGGGCACCCCGCAGCTTTTGGCCTGTTGCTCATCAAGGACTGAATCGCCGATAAAGATACTTTCTTCCGGCGTGCAGTTATAGTAGTCAAGAATTTCCAGTAATCCATCGGGGGCGGGTTTAGGCCGGCTGGCGGTTGCTGCAGTTACCACCAAACCGAAATATTCCTCCAGCCCATATCTTCTCAGCAGCGGAATCATGGTATTCGTGCGGTTGGTCGAGATCGCCAGGTGGTATTTTTTACTGGTGATTTCGAGGAACTCCACCAGATCTGCTTCCATTTCCATGTATTGTAAAAATGGGGTGTATTCAGTCTGCTGTCTGAAGGAGGACACCTCTTCATGAGTCGGTACCGGATAGTGGCGGAAAATATGCCGCACCGAATCGGCAACGTTGTGCATATGGACGTAATTTTCTTCGCTTTCATCCATTGGTGACAGGCCGAAATGGGCCAGCAGGTGGTTGTAATACATGCAATTGGCTTTTTTGGAATCAAACATGACTCCGTCGCAGTCGAAGACAATGAGTTTCAGCATGGGGTGAATATCTGAAGGAGGTTGGAGGTCAAAGCGGGATGTCAAAACGCGGCAAAGAGCTGTCGAGAGAGCCAGTCAATGCCAAAGAGTAACAATTCCTCATCGCTGTCCAGTTTGGTTTGTTCAGCCTGCGAAAGAATAAAATCATCGAGGCGGCAGTTTCGTATCCTTTGCCGAAAATCGTCAAGATCATAGAGAGCCAGTACGAAAAGATCGATCTGGCCCGCTGATGGGATGAAACCCTTGCGCACAGCATCGTGCTGCAGGATCGCCGCTACCGCATCGTTGAAACGGTTGTAGGTCACAAGATCCTGGTCGGCGCTGTATGCAAGAGTATTTTGCACCACCGGTTCCTGAAAACCGAGGCAGTGATCTTCTTTGATCAGGACGAAGTGGTCGTCCACCTGGCCGTTGTTGCTACGCCTGACTGCCCGGCCTAAAGGGTAGGCCCGGCACGCCCCCGGGCGATGTTCGTATACGGTGCACCCCCTGTCGCAGACAAAGACACAGCTGGCCCTGCCGTCATCGACCATCGTCAGGTAAAACCTGGGGAAGGCCTCGCCCGGCTCCTGTTCAGTTATGATGTACCTGTCAAGCAACTGGCCGGAGGTAAGGCCGGTTGCCTTTCTTAGCCGCAGAACATCATATGGCGTAAGTGCAAGCTCAAGCATGCGGCAGCACTCGGTAAAACACCCAACTCCCGGATGGCAGGAAAAGGTAAATGTCTCCTCATCGGCAAGTCGGGTTACGTTCTGCGGTCCATGGGCCGGTAATGTCATCTTCACTCCGAGTCTCTATGCCGTCTTTTTCCCCATTAAGGTGAGTAATGGACTGGCGATGAAAACAGAAGAGTAGGTACCGACCAATATCCCGGTGAGCAGGGCGAAGGAAAAGTCGTGGATCACCGCGCCGCCTGCCAGATACAGGGCGACCAGAACGATAACGGTTGTCCCCGATGTAACGATGGTTCGACTGAGTGTCTGGTTGACGCTTTTGTTGATCACCCCCTCCAGGGAACCATCCCCGGATTTATGCATATTTTCCCTGATCCTATCAAAAACGATGACCGAGTCATTGAGAGAATACCCTGCCAGGGTGAGGAGCGCGGTTACGATGAGCAGGGTTATTTCGATGTTCATAATCCAGCACAGACCAAGAATGACTATGACGTCATGAAAGGTCGCCGCGGCCGCTGCCAGGCCGAAACGAATATCGAAACGGCAAGCGAGGTACACAATAACTCCGGCAAGCGAGATGAGGATCGCCTCTATGGCCTTGTTGCGGAGGACAGAACTGACCGAAGAACCGATTTCCGATTGGCTCTCCAGGGTAAACTGTTTCTCCGGAAGTTCGCTTGAGAGGATATTGCCGACGGTTTCCTCGAGGTTGCCGATGACGGCCTGTGACCTTTTGATTTTGACGATCAACCGGTGTTCATTCTCAACCTCCTGGAGGTTGACATCCTGCATATCGTTGCGGCTGAAAGCATCCCGTACCTCGGCCATGGTGAAATCCCCGGACGCCTGATACTGCAGAAGCGAGCCGCCGGAAAAATCCACGCCCATATTGGCATGGCCCCGGGCGATCTGGATAAATGCCACCAGACCAATCATCACCATGATACCGGAAATTGTGTAGGTGATGTTCTTGATTTTCATAAAGTCAAAATTTGGCTTCTTGGTAAAACGCATAAATTTGAGTTGCTTTATCGGACGTATTGAGTTGATCGTGTCAAAGACCAGACGGGAAAAGAACAGGGAAGCAAAAAGATTGAAAATGATGCCCAGGGAAAGGGTAATTGCAAAACCTTTGATCGGACCGGTACCAAACATGAACAGGGCCATGGCCGTGATCAGGGTGGTTACCTGAGAGTCGACGATGGTCAGAAAGGCCTTGCTGTATCCCCCTTCAATACTCGACCTGACCGATTTCCCGAGCGAATATTCTTCACGCATCCTCTCAAAAATAAGTACATTGGCATCCACCGCCATGCCGATAGACAGGATGATACCGGCAATCCCCGGCAGAGTCAGGGTCGCATTGAGGATCGCCAGTCCGGAGAACAGCAGGAGGATATTGAGGATCAGCGCCGAATTGGCGATGATGCCTGACAGCCGATAGTAGATCAACATAAAGGCCACGACCATGATGGCCCCGAAGAGGCCGGAGGAGATACCCTTGTGGATCGAATCCTGGCCAAGAGATGCGCCGACGGTAAGGTTTTGGATGATATCCACCGGCGCCGGCAGGGCACCGACCCGCAGTACTATTGCCAGATCAGCCGCTTCCTCATGGGTGAAACTGCCGCTGATCTGCGCCGATCCGCCTAGGATTCGTTCACGAATAACCGGGGCGGAGCGAACAACCCCATCCAGAACTATCGCCATCCGTCTGCCGACATTTTTTTCGGTAATGTGCGCAAATACTTTGCCACCCCGGCCGGTCATCTCAAGGCTGACATATGGTTCATTAAAATTTCCGCCAATCCTTACCTGGGCGTCCTTGATCATGTCACCGGTCATAAGGATTTTGTTCTCTAGAAGGAGAGGGACCAGGGTTTCTCTCTTGGTCTGTTTATCGATATTTTTTTCGAAATAGAGTGTGGTATTGTCCGGCAATCTGCTTTGCAGGGCACGGTTGAGCTTACTCATGCTTTCACCGTCATGCCACTGCTTCGACGCCCGGGCCTGGGCGACGAGTTCCTGGAGATTGATTCCGGGGGTGTCTGCCACTATTTTAAACTCCAGCTGGGCGGTGTCGCCAAGGAGTTTCAATGCCCGTTTCGGGTCTTTCACCCCGGGGAGCTGGATGACAATCTCATCCTCGCCTTGACGGATAATGACAGGCTCGGCTACGCCAAACTGATCGATACGATTGCGGAGAATCTCCAGGGACTGATCAACGGCATGGGTTTTGATGTAATCTATTTTGTCATCTTTTAAGGTCAGGAAGATCCGTGGGAAACTGCCTTCCTTGGTTTCTATCTCTGCATTAATATCAGGAAAATCCTCGCTGATGAGGTTTTTTACCTTCTCGATAGTACCTGTGTTGGGTAAGGTGAAGACAATGGTGTTCGGCGCCGAAGACGGACTTCTTACAGCACTTATCGACTCTTCGGAGAGGCTGTCTTTCAGGTCGTTGGCAGCAAATTCGAGAGTGTTTTCTTCCGCTTTTTGCAGATTGACCTTCAACACCAGGTGCATTCCACCCTGAAGATCGAGGCCGAGGCGCAGTCCTTCCGGCGCCATGTAAGTTTTCCACCATTTCGGAG
>Ga0210123_1000014_pt1 | contig 97642 bp, 85 predicted proteins | sample Muzzi_PWB_D2_FD_185535 | JGI IMG/M metagenome (GOLD analysis project Ga0210123, IMG submission 185535) | Wetland microbial communities from San Francisco Bay, California, USA, that impact long-term carbon sequestration - Muzzi_PWB_D2 (SPAdes) | ecosystem: Environmental > Aquatic > Marine >... | reverse complement strand
CAAAAGGGGAACCGCCGGTGGCAATCATAAACCGGTCGGCAGTAATATTCTCACTGCCGATCCGGACGGTTTTTGCATCGACAAAACAAGCCTCCCCCTTGTGCACATGCACATTGAATTTTTCAAGAAGGCCGTCGTAGATACCGTTGAGCCGACGCAGCTCTGCCTGGACCCCGTTGCGCAGTGCAGGCCAGTCAAATGATGCGCTATTGCAGGTCCAACCCAGGCTTCTGGCATTGCACAAATCGTCCGCAGCGTGCGAGGCATACATCAAGAGTTTTTTCGGCACACAGCCGCGATTGACGCATGTCCCGCCCAGTCGATCAACCTCGGCAAGGCCGACCTTGGCCCCCAGTGCTGCCGACGTTCTCGCACAGGCGACTCCGCCTGAGCCACCTCCTATCACAAAAAGATCATAATGTGGCATAGTATTGCTCTCCATGGACAAGGTGTTCAGCTGGTTTTGTCAATGTAGCGTACGGTACTGACGCCTCTGAATCGTGCTGTTATCTTCTTTTTATCTCGGATAACTTCTTGAATTTAGAAATATAATCCAAACCCATATAGTCATTGACAGTTGATTCACTACTTTTCGAACAGATTATAAGAATAAGCATTTACGCTCGAAAGGATTATTTTTTACCAGGTAACGCTAAAACAATCCCATCTCATTCTACAAAGAAGGAAGGAAAGGTTTATTTCTTGAGAAAAGGTTATTTCTTGAAAATCCACAACAGGATAGACAGCACCACGGAAATGACAATGCATGTGGTCAGGGGAAAGTAAAACCTGAAATTCCCGGATTTAAAGACAAAATCACCAGGCAACCGGCCCAGATGCAATTTTTGCCAAAGTGGCCAGCCAAGGCCGATGACCACGAGGATAATGCCGATGGTAATCAGTGATTTTGCCATATTCCGCCTCTTCTATACCGCACCGTTCGTACCCTTCCTATCACATTATTTCCAATGACTGCTCAACTGGTCCAAAAACCTCTTCTCTTACATACCAGAGGCATTTGACGCTCTCAACTGGATTCCTGAAAATATTTTTCTGGACAATCGCTCTGGGAAAGGGCGTCCAAGCCAACTCCTCCATCAAAACAACCCGGTATGGCAGATCATTATTGAGAGGTTCGTTTCTGAAAAAAAACAATCAATCCATTTCAACGGTATAATCCTAACGAAATATTTTAAAAATGGTATAATGACAAAAGATTGTATTGATGGGATTGAACGGCGGGGTTTCCTTGATATAAGGCCCGCGTTGGTAGGCTGGAATTATTTTTCGCCTGTCCATGAATACGATTTCTTATACCGACAGTTCCTTTCAGCCCATCGGACATAAGCCCGGGTAACTTACCCTAATTCATCATCGCATTTCTCCGGCAGTGACTTGTTTTACAGCATACGATGTTCCGGCTTCATGAGCACAGTCAGCGTCCGGCATTCGTGGTTACAACCTGAAAAACCTTAATCGGATCCAAGGAGGAGTCATTATGCAACGCACCATGGTCTTTATCCTTTTTGCCTTAACTGGTATTTTTACCCTGGCAAGCCTCACCACGCACGCAGCCGATTTCACCGGGCAGGGCGGCCCGGTACACCTGCCGGGATTGACCTCACCGGCCACCGTTGTCATCGATGAAAACGGCATCGCCCATATTCACGCCCGTAACGAACAGGACCTGTTTTTCCTTCAGGGCTATATACACGCACGGGATCGCATCTTCCAGATGGATCATAACCGGCGGCTGGCCAGCGGCACCCTGGCCGAACTCCTGGGCCCCGAAGCGCTGGCAAGTGACGTACAGTTTCGCACCATCGGGCTTCGCCGGGCGGCGATTCGATCGGTAGAGGCGATGGACAGGGCCACCCGGACCGCATTGGATGCCTTTGCTCGCGGTGTGAATGCCTGGCTGGCGGCAAACCGGCTGCCGCCTGAATACGGGCCGCTGGAACTGTCGAGCATACCGTCCTGGACACCGGCTGATTCGGTGGTGATCGGCAAGCTCGTCTCGTTCAGCCTCTCTTTTGACCTGGATATAGACCAGACGATCGCCTTCCAGACCTATCTTGCCGCCGGCGATGCGCTTGGCTTTGATGGCCAGAAGCTCTATTTCGAGGACCTCGATCGTTCCGCACCCTTTGATCCCGCGGCAACGATTCCCGATGCTTCCGCTTTTGCCCACAGACCATGGCCGTGGCATGGCCGCGACCCTATCGATACCTCGTGGGTACGGCCGGAGGCCTTAAAGCTTGCCGGAGAGCATGTGAAAAAGATGCGCGCCATCCCGACCATGAGGCGCGTTATGGACCGCAACAAACACGACGGCTCCAATATGTGGGCGGTGAGTGGCCCGCTGAGTGCAACCGGCAGACCGATCGTCGCCAACGATCCACACCTTACCCTTGGCACGCCCTGCACCTTTTATCCAATGGGATTGGAGACGAATCACGGTTTTCAGGCCTTTGGCAGCGGACTCGCCGGCGTGCCGGGCATCTTGCTCGGCTACAACCGGCACATTTCCTGGGGGGCGACCAATAACCGGATTGACGTCACCGATATATTCCAGGAGCAGGTTATACCCGACTCCTCCTCACCAAGCGGCCTTTCCACGCTGCATCAGGGGGTCCCTGAGCCGATTCTCCCCATTCCGGAAGTATTCAGGGCGAATCAGCCGGGTAATGGTGTCGAGGACGACCTCCTCACCGTCCCTGCCGGTGGCGACATTCCGGCTTTTACCTTGATCGTTCCACGGCGTAACAACGGACCGATCCTTTCCCTGGACATGGCATCAGGCGTGGCGCTGAGTGTGCAGTATACAGGTTTCAGTGCCACGCACGAGGTGGAGGCCTTCCTCAAGATCGACCGTGCCTCGAATCTTCATGAGTTCATCGAGGCGCTGCAGTCCATAGACTTCGGGTCGCAAAATTTTATCTATGGGGACGACCGGGGCAATATCGCCTATTTTACCTCGGCGGAAATGCCGGTGCGTGAAGATCTTCAGGCCGGTTTCGTCGATGGTGCGCCGCCGTGGTTCATCCGTAACGGCCAGGGCGGCAACGAATGGCTGCCGGTACAGCACCCGCAACCGCACCAGGCGCTGCCCTACGAGATCCTGCCGTTTTCTGAGATGCCGAAGATAATCAACCCGCCTGCCGGCTGGTTCGTCAATGCCAATAACGATCCGGCCGGTCTGACCCTGGACAACGACCCGCTCAACCAGCTGCGCCCCGACGGCGGCATCCTCTATCTCGCCTATGCCTGGGACAGAGGCTTCCGTGCGGGCAGGATCACCGAACGTATCAGGCAGGTGCTCAACGAAGGTGACCGCAGGCTATCGTTTAGGGAAATGCAGGCGATCCAGGCGGATGTCGTCCTGCGGGACGCCGAGTATTTCACCCCATGGATCCTGCGTGCCTATGATAATGCCGTCTCCGAGAGCGCCAATCCGCTGCTGGCGGCACTGGCGGCGGACCCGGCGGTGGCCGAGGCGCTAGCGAGACTGGCTGAGTGGGACTACTCAACGCCAACCGGTCTTAGTGAAGGCTGGGATGCAGGCAAGGCCGCAGGGGTGGAACCCAGTGAGGCAAATATCGACGCTTCTGTAGCCGCATCCATCTATGCAGTCTGGCGCAGCCGCTTTATCGCCAACACGGTCGATGCAACACTTGAGCCGGCGGGACTGCCGGTGCCGGGCAGCGAAGAGGTGCTGACGGCGCTGAGGAGTCTTCTCGACAATTTTGCGGTGAACGGCGGCAGCGGGTTTTCCGGGGTAAACTTCTTTAATGTGCCCGGGGTGGTCAGTAGTGACGACAGGCGTGACATCATCATCCTGCACAGCCTGCAGGAGGCACTGGACCTCATGGCCGGGGAAGCCTTTGCTTCTGCTTTTAACGAGTCCACCGATCCAAACGATTACCGTTGGGGCAAGCTGCATCGCATCGTCTTCTCTCACCCGCTTGGAGCACCGTTTTCCATCCCGCCTGCAGGCGGTGAATTCCCTGCGCCACTGCCTGGCCTTGCCGGCATTCCGACCGACGGCGGTTTTCAGACCGTCGATGCGGCCTCCCATGATGTGCGGAGTGCAGGGACAAACGGTTTCATGTTCGATCTGGGGCCGGTGCGGCGTTTTGTCAGTGAACCAAGGCATGGCGGCGCCCGCTCGGAATCGATCTGGCCCGGCGGAACCAGTGGCGTGCTCGGCAGTCCGTACTATTTTCAGTTTCTCCCCAGCTGGTTGGCAAACCGGGCGATCCCGCTCTCGCTGGATGTAAGAGGATTCCACCATGGGGCCATCGAGACCGAAAAGTACATCCCTGCCCGGCGAAAAAAGGGCAATCATCAACCTTCCGGCCATCATGGAGTAAGGTAATACTATCGAAATACTGGACAGCAACCCCGCCTCCCCCCGCTGTTTGCGGTGGAGGCGGGCAACCTTTTCATCGTCTATTGAACGGCAAAGATGTTGACCACATTAAATGTTGAGTCCGGCACAAAGACCCGGCGGTCCCGGGCATAAATGAAAAAAGGCATCCAGATCCCCCCGTTCTGCGGATACTCTTTAAATGCCTTGGTACCACCCAGATAGGTCAGGGTATCTCCCTCTATCCTGAAAATTTTCAGGGCCCGGTTGACCAGATCATTGATATAGAGTTCATCCTTATCGATGGCCAGACTGGTAGGCAACATGAACTTCTCGTACTCCTCGTCCAGGTCATCGCAATAACCGGTTTTGCCATAGCTCCACAGCCCCTTGCCCTCCCGGTCGAAGACCCGGATTCGATCGTTGAACTGGTCGGTGACAAAGAGCCGGTCCTCGCCGTCGATAGCAATATCCGTCGGAGTGAAACAATAGTCCTTGATCCGTGGTTCCTGCCAACTGAATATTTGGTCGAAGAGGACCTGACCGCTGCCCGTGAGCTGCCATTTGGAGATACGGTTGTTGAGCGAATCGGCGATGAAGATTTCCCCCCGACTGTTAACGGCTATGCCCTGGGGCCCGAGAAGACAACCTTCCTGCGAACCGGGAAAGCCGAAGGGCAGGCCGTAATTGATCAGTTTCCCGTCTAGATTCACCTGATAGATGGTGACCGTTGAATAGTTGAAATTGCAGACAAAGACCAGCGGACTGCCCGGGCAGAGCTGCCCCATGAGCGGTTGCCCGGGATAATGGACTGCCATGGCCAGATCGCCTGGAAAATAACAGCCTTCCAGAGAATGGGCCGATTCGAAAAATTTTTCGCCCTTTTCTGAATAGGACTTGATAGTCCAGTTGCCGGCATCCAGAGTAAGTTGTTGTTCCCCAAGTTTTCCAGGAGAGGCAAGCTGTTTGAGGCTCAGGTCATACCAGAGCCGATATTGGGATGCTGCTATTTCGCTGACACCGGCGTACCACATCCAGCCGGGGTTGTTCCGGGCATAGGCTGGGAGCTTCGGTTCACTTCCGGTCGTGCCGGGTGACACCCTACCGCCGTTGAATCCGACTACCGAGGTGACGCAGTTTAACTGGGAGGTATGGCGGTGTTTTGTTTGTTGATCCCGGCGGTTCCCAACGGCTTTGATCAATCTGGCTGTAACTGCCTCTTTCTCGAGAGTCGGTATCTCAACCTTGATAACCCGTGAAGTGAAAGGTTCGGAGATGAAGTAACAAGTATCGGTCTCGCCCCGGCAGATGGTGTAGGGATTGAGCAACACCTGATCTTCAATGGAATAATAGGCATAATCCGAAAGGGAACGGGCCGCCACCTCCCCATGATTCCAGGCTGGCCGAACCCCGGTGATCGTGGTTTTTAACCTGCCGTCTGTTTGGTAAACGGATATGGTGTTGAGCACCTGATCGGCAACAAAGACCAGATCGTGAATGGCGTTGACACTCCGCATGATGTTAAAAGAACCGATCCCTTTCGGATTGCCGAAACTGTGCAGCAGTACCTCACCCTGTTGTTTTTTGGCATATTCGCCGTCACATTCGCCGTCGCCCCGGAACTGGAGAACCTCATAGCTGCCGGTATTGGCAAGGAACAGTCGGCCGCTCGAATCGGAACTTAAGCCCTGGGGCCAGATCAGATCGTGCTGTTTGCCCCGGTGGTCGACTACCGATTTGAATTGCTCGACAAATTTGCCCTCTTCGGTAAATCTGACACACCTGTTGCGCAAATCATCTTTGGTGTGAAAAAACTCATCGCAGACATAGACGGAATAGGTGCCGTTTTTCTCCTTGACCAGGGTGATGCCGTTGGGATCCTGAAGGGGGACAAAGGTCTTGTTATTGATTCTGTCACCGGCATAACCGAAACTATAGGCAAAGCTGGTCTTTTTCTCGTCATAAGAGAGGACGACAACTCTGGCATTGCCCATATCAGTGATAAACATCACATCTTTTTCCGGATGGGGGCAAAGGTGAAAAGGCATCAGAAACGGTGTCTTCTGGGCTTTGGAACGGCCCCTGCCGGGAAGCCTGAGAATTTGCCGTATGGATTCGAGATCGCGATCAAAAATGACGATTCTGTTATTGCCGGTATCGCACACCCAGAGGTATCCATGCCGGTCCTGGGCAATTCCGACCGGGGTGTTGAAGGTGAAATTTTCCGGCACCCGGCCTGAAAAACCCACATCATCAGTTTCAATCGCACCGTAATAACTTTCGTGCTGCAGCGTCAGCTTTGGTATCTTTCCGGCCATTATTGCTCTCCTAATCCTGATATTTTCGAGAAGCCGTTGAATTTGTCCTGCTTTTTAGGTTCGCAGCTTTTGGCTGGTAACCCGGTTCCGACCGTTTTTCTTCGACTGATAGAGGGCATTGTCTGCCGCTTTCAGCAGTTCCGCCGATGAAACAAGGGTAGATGAGGTGAAGGTTGTGGCGACACCCAGGCTAATGGTCACATACCTGGATATCTCAGAACTATCGTGGGGTATCTTCAACGCCTCCACCTCTTCGCGAAGCCTTTCGGCCATGGCATCGGCTCCCTCGCTGTCGGTATACGGCAGCAGGACCGCAAATTCCTCTCCACCGTAACGGGCAACAATATCACCTGGTCGTTTCAGGCAATCTTTCAAGGTCCAGGCCACATCCTTTAGGCACTGGTCTCCCATGGCATGGCCATAGGTATCGTTAAACGGCTTAAAATAGTCAATATCGATCATCACCAGGGAGAGCGGCTGCTTGCTGCGCTGGCATCGATTCCATTCATGGTCGAGCAGTTCATCCAGCCGGCGCCGGTTGTAGAGATTTGTCAGGCCGTCGATGGAGGCCAGCTGCTCCAGCATGTCGCTCTTGATTTTCAGTTCCATATGCGCCTTTACCCTGGCTTTGACCACCGGAGGATGAAAAGGCTTGGTTATATAGTCCACCGCCCCGAGAGTAAAGCCCCTGGTTTCATCCATCACCTCGGAAACCGCCGTGACAAAGATAACCGGCAAATTCTTGGTTGACTCGTTATCTTTCAGCTGTCGACAAACGTCATAGCCATCGAGTTCAGGCATGAGTATATCAAGGAGGATAAGATCCGGGGGCGAACTTGATTTCGCAATTTCCAGTGCTTTCTCACCATTTAAGGCGGCAACGACCTTATAGTCGTCCCTCAAAAGAGCCATAAGAATATCGAGATTCGACGGCTCATCGTCGACGATCAGGATTTTCCGTGTTTTTCTGCTTTTCTTCATGTCTGTCAACCACCATTTACTCTATTATTTTGTGGCCATGAATGCGGTCATCTGCGCATAATTTTCCATAGCCGAATCCGAATCGTAACTTTTTAAACTTTTTTCTATGCTGTGTAAAAACATCAAAAGTTCCTCATTGTCGACAACCTTCTCCAGATCCTCTATAAGGCTGAGGGCCTGGCCAAAATCATCCTCTATCGCCCCGCCAAGATTTTCCAGATGTTCCTTCAGCTTTGTCTCATCGAGTCCCGACAGGTGAAAGAGATTTTTATCGATGTCACTCTGTTCGCTGAGGATGTTTTCCTGTAAGACACCATAAATTGACTCGATGACCTGCTCCACGGCAGAAGAGAACTTTTCCACCTGCGGGTGGACTACTGTGCCCGGGGTATCAACCAGTGCCGTTTCCAGTTTATCGGCGAGCAGGTTGAGCTTCATGGCCCCGATATTGCCCGCAACACCCTTAATCGTGTGCACCAGAGCTCTGACCGACTTCCCGTCGCCCGCGCCAAGTATTTTATCCAACTCGAGCCTGGTGTGTTTGTAACGGTCGACGAATCTTACCAGCAGCTCCCGATACAGTTTTTTATTGCCGGAAACCCGGGCCAGGCCACCGGCCAGATCGATACCGTCACACTCGGGCAAGACTTCCCTCTGTCCAACAAAACGTGTTGTATCATGTTGTTCTCCCAGCCCAAGAGCATTCAACAGGGCGGCAAAAAACACCGGGGGTTCTATCGGTTTGCTGACATGATCGTTCATCCCCGCTGCCAGACATTTTTTCCGGTCCTCCACCATGGCGTGAGCCGTCATGGCCAGAATGGGTAACTCCTTAAATTTCTCCTGCCGGCGTATTTTCCGGCAGGCCGTTAGTCCGTCCATGACCGGCATCTGCAGATCCATGAGGACGAGATCGTAAACGCCTTCTTCGAGTTTCTCTACCGCCTCCTGACCATTATTGGCCAGGGTCACGATAACCCCGGCCTGGTTAAGAATGTCCTTGACCACGAGCTGATTGATATCATTGTCCTCAGCCACCAGGATTCTGGCTCCTTTCAGCTTGCCCAGCCGCTCGATATCCGTTGCCATCCTGCGACGTTCCGGCAGCTGGGCCACTGTCGCCTTGCCGAAGATGGTCATGATGGTGTCAAAGAGCACCGACTGATTGACCGGCTTGATAAGGAAACCATCCATGCCGATATTCTCAGCCTGCTTCATCACCTCTTCCCGCCCGTAGGCAGTGACCATAAGCACCGACGGCATAGTGCGGAGCTTACCATATTCCCGCATCCGTTTGACGGTCTCTAAGCCATCCATCTCCGGCATTTTCCAGTCCATCAGCACCAGTTCAAATGGATGGTCATCCGCTGCATTTCGCATCATTTCCAGGGCCTGTTCCCCGGAGCCGGCAGTGAACACGGTAAAGGAAAAGGCAGTCAGCATATCCTGGAGGATGAGTCTTGACGTTGCATTGTCGTCAACCACCAGTACACGCATTCCCCGCAGATCAACCGGCGGTACCAGTTCCTGGACCTTGTTCTGTTTTATGAACATGGCCGAAAAGGTGAAAGTACTGCCCTTGTCCTTTTCGCTTGCCACTGAAACTTCCCCGCCCATTTTGCCAACCAGTTGTTTACAGATGGCCAGCCCAAGGCCCGTACCCCCGTATTTTCTGGTTGTGGAGGAATCGGCCTGGGTAAAAGCCTGAAAGATTTTCTCCATCTGATCGTCTGTCATGCCGATGCCGGTGTCGGTGACTGAAAACTGCAGCATCACCTGATCCTCTTCCTCATGGACAACCTCGGTCCTGACAACTATTTCACCGGCGTCAGTGAATTTGATAGCGTTGTTGACAAGATTGAGGAGGATCTGCCCCAGCCGGGTAGGATCACCCTTCAGCAGCATGGGGACACTTGGATGCATGTCAAAGAACAGCTCGAGCCCCTTCTCCTCCGCCTTGATGGTCGTCATATCGGCCAGGTTGTCGAGGACACTCTCTAAGGAAAATTCGATTAACTCCAAGTCGACGCGGTTTGCCTCAATTTTGGATATATCAAGGATATCATTAATGATCCCCAACAGAGAACGTGAGGCGGAGCGGACCTTGACCAGATAATCACGCTGTTTGAACGTGAGATCGGTTTTCAGGACCAGTTCCACCAGTCCCATGATGGCATTCATCGGCGTCCTGATTTCGTGGCTCATGCCGGCAAGAAACTCGCTCTTCGCCTTGTTGGCCGCATTAGCTGCCCTGCGGTCACTCTCCGCCTGTTCCTTTTCCTTGCGGGCATTAATGTCGAGAAAAGACCCTTCAATATACTGTATCTCCCCCGAGTGGTCATACACCGCCCTGGCGGAAATGAGTACCCAGAACTCCGACCCGTCTTTGCGGAAAAAGCGAGTTTCAAAATCAGCTACCCGGCCCTTTTCCCGGACAAGAGCCAGGAGCCGCTGCCTCTCCCGGGAATCGACATAGAGCTCGTTCGCCGTTCTTCTCCTGCCGTCCGTCAACTCTTCTGCGGAGTCGTAACCCAGGGTCTTGGCAAGAGCCGGATTGGCATGGTAAAACTCTCCGTCGAGGGTCGTCCGGAAGATCCCTTCCACGGCGTTTTCAAAGAGTGAACGATACTGCCGCTCCGACTCTTCCAGCGAACGGTAAACCCGCGCATTCTCAAGTGAAATTGCTGCCTGGGCAGCTATTGTCTTGACCAGTTCCACCCGGCGGGAGGTAAAGGCACCGGTAACCTTGTTATTTTCCAAATAGAGGAGGGCGAACAGCTCACCGTGCAGGGTGACGGGGACACAAAGAACCGATTTCGGGGATTTTCTTTTAATATAGGAATCATGGCGAAAGAGTTTTTCTGCTGCCGCATGATCAAGGACAATATCCTGGCCGGTTCGGGCAACGTAATGGATAATGGCCGATGAGAGGTTAAGACCGGAGCCGAGAGGAATCTCGGTGAATTCACATTTCCGGCCGGCCTGCCCCTGGACTGCAACGAAGAGTTTCCCCTCTCGTTTCTCGATAAACGCTCCCTGCTCAGCACCGGCGTTTTCCATGACAATTGCCATGAGCGCAGTCAGTAACCTGTCGAGCTTGATTTCCCGGGAGAGCGCCTGGGATGCCTTGACCATGGTGGTGAAATCGAGAGAGACGGCATCGGTCCCGGTAGTGATGGAGGAGTGACGGGTTTGCTCTAGTCCCGGATCGGCGGTGACAGCTCCTGTGGTCAGGGCACCGTACATCTCCAGCATAAGGTCGCATTTACTCTTCGCCCCCCAGATGCGGTATGCCTGAAAGGCCTTGGTCAGATAGCCGCCGGCAAAGCTCTCTTTCCCCCTTTTCAGCCAGAATTTCCCGGCCATCTCACTCGCCAGGGCCTCGTTCTGGATAAAACCATTTCTCCCGGCGGAGGCGATGGCCTGATCGTAAAGATCCATGGCCGTTTCGATCTTATCGTTCAGACCGGCACGTTCGGCCTCTACCAGCAGGTATTTATGCCGGAAATTTTCCGGGCAGCTGTCCGCCCATCGCTTCATCTGCCGCTGGTTTGCGGCAATCCTTCTGCGGAATGCTTTCCGGTCCTTCGCCGAAGCCTGGTCGTAAAGGGTCGCAAGAGTGAGCGACTGGTAAAAATTATGTTCTGCCGTGGTCAGAACACCTTTTATGTAGTCGAGTACCTTTTTCGCCGCATCAAGACAGGTAAGCGCCTCTCGAGGTCTGTTCCAGAGATACAGAACCTGAGCCTTGGCCGTCTGGTAGTAGGCGATTGCCGCATGGCTCTGATTCTTCTCACACCTCCGAAGATACTCTTTATCGGCCTCCTCAAGCCAGCCAATATCACCGGGTTCACCCAGAAGACCGAGAATCAGCTGCCGTGCCCCATAGATGGTATCGGTAGCAAGGCTGTGACTGACCTTGCGGGTGTAGAGCAGGTATTTGTCGAGATCGGCCTGCAGCTCCCAAAGCCCCATTCCCCGATGAAATTGATTGATTGTTTTGCCATAGGTGAGGATATAGCCGACAAACTGCAGCTCTCCGGCCTCCATCCCTGCCCGGTAGCCGAGGTCGTCGAAGACCTCAGCCGCGCTGACATGGTTCACCCAATGATTGAGAAACATGCTGAGAATGAGGGCTGTTTTGCAGATCAGGCCCTGATTGTTATATTTTTCACTGAGTCTCAACCCAAGAAGACCGTATTCATACCCAGTGCGATACTCTTCCAGACCGGCGGCCAGGGTGTTGCCAAAGCTGGCATAGCCCTTGCCCGCCTCGGGAATATGGCCGTGCTCCAGGGACAGATTGACCATTCTCGCCAAGGTCCAGCCATACAGATCGTGCCGATTATCGAAATAAATAGGTGTATGAACGGTCATCAGCACCTTCATCACGGCGATGACCTCCGGATCAGTCGTCTCCGGCAGGTCAATGAGAGATGCTATCTCCCTGTCACCCAAAGCCTCTTTTACCCCGGCCCGCTCTTCATCAAGAGCAGTCTTTAAAAATGATTTGCCCGGAAAGGCCATCCCGAAAAGGGGCAAGGCCAGGCCGGCAGCGGCGATCGCCTCTTTATTCCTACCCTGCACCGTGTACTGGGTAATAAGCAGGGCATAGGCTTCCGCCTTGTCCAGCCGCCCTCCATTCTCAAGAATGATCTGGATAACTTCCTGGGATTTCGTATAGCTGCCAAGCAGATACAGAATTTCCGCCAGCTCCCGGTGCAGGGCCGCCACCAGGTCATAGTGGTTCTGCCAGTCACCATCGACCAGCTCAAGGCCCATTGTTATGTATTCCAGGGCCGAGGCATTGGCAGTGGAGATTTTAGCCTTCCGACCGGCTTCCAGGTTGAGCCGGGCAAGCTGATATTTCTCCTTTTTCGCCCGGATCTGCTTTTTGCCAAGATTGAGATGATCGACTATTTCGAATAACCGTTTCCCCCGCTCCTGCTCCACTGTACTGTTTAGGAGCCGTCTGCCGATCTTGAGATGAACCGTCCGCTTCAACCGCTCCTCGATCATGGCATAGGCTGCCTGCTGCACACGATCGTGCAGAAAGCGGCAGGTGCTGAAAATCAGTTTTTCACCCGCCATCTCCACAGCGGAAACGGGTATCACCAGCCCTTCTTTTATTGCCGGCAACAGATCATCGGCGGTCCGGGCGGCCTGTTGTTCATGGATGATCGCCAGGGTAGTCAGATCGAAATGATTGCCGACACAGGCGGCAAGCCGCATGACCTCAATGGTCGCATTCGGCAGTTCGCCTAATTTGTCGATCATTAACTGGACGACATTATCGGTAATATCGACTTCTCGTATTTCCGCCATATCCCAGATCCAGGGGGAGCTATCGGCCGCTTCCGCTGCCTTTACCTCTCCCGGACGAATCAGTTTTTTCCGATAGAGCGTCGAGAGGAATTGATTGACGAAGAAAGGATTCCCACCGGTTTTGTCGACGACCAACCTTGTCAAAGGAAGAGCTGCTGCCGGTTCAGTTCGCAGGGTATCGGTAATAAGAGCGTTGACATGTCCCTCTTTAAGGGGGGTGAGGGTGATGGTATTCACCGGCAGCCCTTTTTTTATCAGGGCGTCAACCGTCATCATCAGGGGATGTTCGGGACTGACCTCGTTGTCCCGGTACGCCCCGATAAGAAACAGGTAACTGGTTTCCTCCGCCGTCAGCAACTGTTCGATAAGACCGAGCGTTGCCGGATCAACCCATTGCAGATCATCGAGAAAAATGACCAGGGGATGTTCCGGCTGATAAAAAACCCCGATAAAACTTTGAAAAACCCTGTTGAACCGGTGGCGGGAATCGACTGGAGACAGCTCGTAGGGCGGCGGTTGCTTACCGATTATCAGCTCCACCTCGGGAATTATGTCGATAATGATCTGGCCGTTGTCACCCAGAGCTTTTTCCAGTTTGCGACGCCATTTCAGAAGGCGGTCCTCGCTTTCGGTCAGCAGCTGGCGAACCAGTTCCTGAAACGCGCCGACCAAGGCACTGAACGGAATGTTTTTCTGAAACTGATCGAATTTTCCGGAGATGAAATAGCCCTGATGCTTGGTGATCGGTTTGTAAATCTCACGGACAAGGACTGTCTTGCCTATGCCTGAGTAGCCCGCCACCAGCATCAGTTCCGGTTTGCCCTCACTGATACTCTGGAAGATCTCCAGCAGTTTTTTAATCTCTTTGTCCCGGCCATAAAGCTTCTGGGGGATGGAAAACCTGTCTGCCTGATCGAACCTGCCCAGGGCAAAAGTGTCGTTACCCCTGCCCTGCTGTAGCCTCAGACGGCACTCCTCGAGATCGGCCTTGATTCCCGCACCACTCTGATACCGCTCTTCAGCGGTTTTATTCAGCAGTTTCATTATCAGGCCGGACAGGGATTGACCTATTTGCCGGTTGATCTCATGGGGCGGCACCGGAGTTTTCGTCATATGGCAATGGACCAGTTCCATGGGATCCCGGGTGGCAAAAGGTTGTCTGCCCGTGAACAGCTCATACAAAGTCACACCCAGCGAGTAGAAATCGGTCCGGTAATCGACCGATCGGTTCATCCGACCGGTCTGTTCCGGAGAAATATAGGGCAGGGTACCTTCCAGGGCTTCCGGGTTACGTATCTCGGCATTTTCCCGGGAAAGGATAGTGGCGATGCCGAAATCGATGATCTTCAGTTGCCGGGTTTCTGGATTATAGACGACATTGGACGGGTTGATATCCTTATGGATGATGGATGCTGCATGGATGGCATGGATACCTCCGGCAAGCGAGATCGCTATTGCCAGAAGCTCATCCACGGAAAACCTACGCTCCTGCAGGAGCCGGTTGAGCGATCTGCCGCCGAAATCTTCGAAAACGAGGACCGGTCTTTTGTGAACGTTCTCGCTTCGCAACGGCTTGATTACTTCTTCAACCTCAAGGCTCTCTGTGATGTCATATTCCCACCGGTACCGCGCCAGTTCATCCCGGGACGGGTAATCCGCTTTGAGCGTTTTCAGGATCACCGGATGGACACCATCTTCCCGGATATTGTCCCCCCGGCAAATCAGGGTATTGTCACTTTCATAAAGAGTCTCGAGATTGCTATACTCGGCTGTGAAGATGTCCATAGCTGATTTTGAACCTTGCCGTTGGAAAAAGGGTAGGCGGGGTGTTCATGTTCTCTTAGTGATGCTATTGTCCTGAAGCACGCCCCCGCCCGTTTCATTCATGTATGTGAGATTGCCTTAAGTACAGCTCCCTGGAGGATTTGCAGAGCAGGGAAACTCTTTTCATCTTAAAAGAGTGTATCCCAGGAAAAATCGGATTGCAAATTTCCTTGATATAATCTGACGAAAACATTGCAAAAATCATCGTTTTTGCCGGACGCAACCAATCATCGGCCACCCTTCCCAACAATACGAGGATGCCTGGCGTTATTGCAGAAAGGAGCGCCGGATCTCCTGGTCGCCCACGGCACGGGAACTTCGCCTTCCGGTGAAGTCCATCGGGCCTGCTCCGGCAGTGTGGTCCCCGGCGCCACACTTTTCCGTTGAAAATATTCTTCGTTTCCCAACCCGCGTCGCCTGCTATAGCAACCTTGGCGAGGGCGGTGGACATGCCGGCTGCTAGAGATACTTTTTCTCTTTCCTGTTACCTCATTTTTATGTTATGTTTTTTTGTTGATGATAGGCTACTATCGGTCAATTCCCGTGCTTTAAAATTTCCGTTCCATTGCGGACCCTGCTCCCTAAAACATTCGTTAAGAAATTGAAATGATACTAAGATCATCAAAATAAACCCAGCTCCAATTTCTGATCACCAGCAGGGGGGACCTGAACTTGCGGGGGTGTCGGACTAAGCGCAGCAGGACAGGAACCCGGATTGGCAAATAATACGAGGGGCTAACATGACCGCACAACCGGCAGGAAAGGCAGCAATTCGTCCGTCCGTTTTTCTGAGCTATTCACACGACGATCACCCTTTTGTTCGTTTGCTTGTCGCCGCCTTTGAAGAGCGGGGCTGCGATATTTTCATTGATGAAGCGGATATTCCTGCAGCCAGTGAGTGGCGTAACGAAATCAAAGACGGCATCAAGGGATCTGATAATGTCGTGTTTATTCTTACCCGGACATTCGTAGAATCCAAAGAGTGCCTGGCTGAGCTCAATCATGCTATAGCCTGCGGCAAACGCCTTATTCCTGTTGCCCATGAGGAGTGTGAAAATGTCCCTGCAGTTTTAGCGGCCAGACAATACATCTGGATGCGTGATACGGACGATTTTGATGCGGCATTCGAACTCCTGTTTCTCGCCGTGACCACCGATTTTGAAGTAACACGGCAACATTCCCGGCTCATGTTGCGGCATGAAGACTGGGAGACCAATGGTCATCACATCGGTTACCTTCTCCGGGGTGCCGAATTAACTGCTGCAGAACATTGGATAGAGCGGACAAACGAGATAATCGAACCAAAACCGACTGCGCCGCTTATCCGATATATCATTGCAAGTCGAAAATCGGCGACCAGAAGGCGAAGCCTGTTCGTCCTGGCTGCAATATTCGGCCTCTTACTGGCTGTGACAGCCTTGTGGACCTATCAGCGCGAGCGCGCACAGACAGTTGCACGGCATATAGCTGACACCTATCAGTGGATGCGCCGCGACCCCTTACGGGCAATTGATTCCGCCGTAGCTGCCTTGGTCATTGATGACTCACCGGAGGCTAAGGCCGCCCTCTCGTCGGCACAGCGAATCGCCGCCGCTCGTATCGAAAATCTCAGGGACGAGGCAACAATCGAGGGACGCCCCGGTCTCGTTGGCATCGGGGTCATGCGATGGCGAACCGGCGATATCTATAGCCGGATTCGCACCGATGGCCGCTACGCATTGATAGCTTCGAAGCGTGGGGAAGACGGGGCCTCGGGGGGTGCAGGGAAGGTATACCTTATTGACCTCAACTCGATGCGAACGCTAGAACTTCTGAACTCGGATACAACCAGACACCGTCTCGACCCTGAAGCGAGCAGTTTCCATGACACAACCAGGCGCCGCCTTGAATACATGGGCTTTAGCAGCGATGGAGAACATATTTTCGTTACCCGCCAGTTTTGGCTCGATGTATATGAACTTGATGGAACACTCATTTTCACGAGGGAATTGGGTCAAACGGCACAACCGCTCCATATCGCTGCAGGGTATTTCAAGAAGACCTCGATTCTGGTTTGTGACAGCGAAGGGGAGATGTGGTTCGTCGATACTGCTACCGGCAAAACATCGAGGTGGTACGGACAAAACCCCGCAGGCAAAGAACCCGCTATCCTGGTCGAACCAAGTGGTTCGGGGCATCGTGCGATCGTGGTTTTTGAATCCGGGGCTGTTTTCTTATTGACTGTCAAGGATTCGGCCAAACCAACCATGACACCACTTGATGCTGCGGATGTCACGTTCGCCAACTTCCAGGAAGCGTACAGCCGTTTTGCGACAGCAGACAAAACCGGTAACATCAAGGTCTGGCAACTCATCGCAGGCGAGCCGGAACTGATTGCCTCTTTTCAACAAGACGGTGCCTCAGGGCTCATCAAATTTTCGGACGACGGAAAACGGTTACTGTCGGTTGCCGAAGATGGCAGCATTCGGATATGGGTGATCAGGTCAAAAGAGGTATTGTTCAGAAACGGACCTGTCGCTCAATGAGATGATTCACAGCAAAGTGCAGCTGTGGTGAAATGAGGAACAACTTAGGTTTTTATCATCCACGGGAAAATGTTGTCAATGATGGATCTTATGGTCTTGCTTCCGGTTATTACCGGAAGACCTGGCCACAATCGCCATGGCTTCCTCAAGCATTTTGCCGTGATAGCGATGGCAGATACCAGCCTGCAGCATCCCGTAATTGAGAGGGGAACCTGTCCCGGCAAGGACGGTGAGTGCGGCCAGAGCCCGCTGCGAACCCTTGATCTTCAAGCCGGCAAAATCGATATCGATGATCCTGGCACCGGTGGCCGGCAGGGTGAGTCCGCTCCCCCTGATGACCAGGGTGTCCTGCCGAAGGGTGCCGAAGATGTTTTTTTTCCTGGCAATTCCTTCGGCGGCAAGGCACAGGATAACAGTGGGGTTGCTGATCCCGGTATAGCCGATCGGTTGCCGATCGAGCACCACTTCGGCAACGGAATGGCCGCGAAGCACGGTGATCGGGTAATCGTTTTTCTGGGTGGTATACAGGCCGCCGCTCATCCCGGCCAGGCAGAGAATTTCCCCCGCGGTGTTGATATATTGTCCCGCCGCACCGAGGATGAGGACCTCGCTCCGCCGGTCCATCGGCGGAGCCCCATAGACAGGGACGATACCGGCGATATCACCAGCCGGTTGATGTGTCGATGCCAGCCGCCGGTAGTGGGCACCATATTCCTCCCGCTCGTTGGCGCCGATCGGTCCCAGGTTGCCGGGCATACGCGCCATCTCTTCCGCCATTTGGGCCAGGGTGATGCGGTTGCGTTTGAGATAGCGGCCGGGGCAGATACCCCAGATATCGATCAGAGAGAAACCGGGGTAGCGTATGGCTGCGGCAATCTGATCGGCCAAGGTGTCGCTGCTGGCCATCATTCGATCCACATAGGGGGCTCCCGCCGCTTCAGCCACCCGGCAGATGTCCAGTGGTTTTTCCAGCTGATTGAGAAAATTCGAAGTAGTTTTCGCCGTAGTCGGCGTGGTAGCAGAACATTGTCCGCCGGTCATGCCGTAGTTGAAGTTATTCAAAACCAGCAGGGTGAAATCCATGTTACGCCGACAACTGCTGAGCACATGGGCGCCGCCGATACCAAGCCCGCCATCGCCCATAATGACAATGACGGTCAGTTCCGGCCGGGCCATCTTCAGTCCGGCAGCGTAGGTCAGGGCGCGGCCGTGGAGGCCGTGAAAGGCGTGGGTATTGAAAAAGGTGTCAAAGAGACCGGAACAGCCTATATCGCTGACAATGGCGACCTTTTCCCCGGTCAATTCCAGCGTCTGCAGAGCCCGGTCGAGGCCGTGAACCACCGTTTCATGGGAACAGCCCGGGCAGAATACCGGCGGTCGGTCGGTGTTGAGCAGAGTCGTCATGCCATCACCGCCTCGACAATACGCGCAGGAGTGATAAGTTCGCCGTTCATCTGCCCATAGAATCGGAGCTCAACGGAACCCGCCAGTCGTTCGATCTCCCGGACGTACTGGCCATGATTCATCTCAAGCATGACAATCCTTGTTCTTCCTTGCATGGTCCGGCGAAGAAGGTTCTGCGGCACCGGATACAGGGTTTTCAGGATAAGAAGGGAAATCCTGACGCCCATCTCCCGCAGTTCGGCCACTGCAGTCTTCGCCGCCCGGGAAGTCACTCCGTAGACCAGCAGCAGGGTTTCATCGTCCGCCCGGCCATCGAGATCAAAGAAGGTGAAGGCATCGACATCACGGTGCAATTTTTCCTTCAGACGCAGGATCCTCTGTTCAATGATCGCCGGATCGGTAGTTATATAGCCTTCGGGACCATGGGTGGAGGAGGTCTGGCGTGACAGTCTGCTGCCGCCAATCGGCAGAAAGGGCGGAACCAGCTCGCCTTCCGGCGGGGCAAAGGGCTGTCCGGAATGATTTGCCGGACAGGTTTTTCGCCGGGCAATCGCCGGAAGCGTCAAACGGTCCAGCTCGACACTCTCCCGGGTCATGGCGATCTCTTTGTTCGAGGCGAGAAAGACCGGGCAGCGATACTGTTCGGCAAGATTAAAGGCATGCATGGTCAGGAGATAACAGTCACCGGCATCAACCGGGGCAAGGACAATCACCGGCAGGCCGCCGCTGTTGCCCCAGCGAAGAAACTGGATATCGCCGTCAGCCCCCTTGGTCGCCGAGCCGGTCGATGGTCCGAGCCGCTGGACATCGACAATAACCAGGGGGATTTCCCCGCCGATGGCAAAGGAGAGTTGCTCGCTGTAAAGGCTGATGCCGGGTCCCGAGGTAGCGGTCATCGCTTTCAGACCGGCCATGGAGGCGCCGAGGCAAAAACCTATGGAGGCGATTTCGTCCTCACCCTGCATACAGACTCCCCCCGAGGGTGGCAGGAGCTGGAGCATCAGGTGGTAGATCGACGTTGCCGGGGTGATCGGATAGCCGGCAAAAAAACTGCACCCTGCGGCCATCGCTCCTCTGGCGATGGCTTCGTTGCCTTCAAGAAAGATTCGTGCCATTGTCTTATTCCTCAAGGCCTTGTTTCATCGGCAGAATTATGGTGCGATCAATACCCTGCCCACTTGGCGTCGACCTTTTCCTGGACCTTCTGAATCATCTCCGGTTCAAGGGATTTGAATCTTCCCTGGGACTTAAAATATTCTGTAACGGGGATCCTGGTCTTGCCGACCAGTTTCTTCGAGGCCCCGGTCAGCCGGAATTCGCCGTTTTCGATCTCATACAGATCAAAGAGGCCCGACTGCACGGCGAGCTTGCCGACCTTGATGGTGTACCGGGTTTCAAAACTCCATCCCGGCGGACAGGGGGTATGGACATGAATATATTTCGGCCCGGGCATGGTGGTGGCCTTTTTCACCTTGTCGTAAAAATCCAGGGGATAAGCAGCGGAGGCCGTGGCTACGTAGCCGATGCCGTGGGCGGCGATAATCGCCGGCACATCCTTTTTCTCCTGCAGTTTGCCATGAATCGGCGTGGTGGTGGTGAGCACCCCCTGGGGTGTGGTCCCGGATCTCTGTACCCCGGTATTCATATAGGCTTCATTGTCGTAGCAGATATAGATGATATTCTCGCCCCGTTCGCAGGCACCGGACAGGGCCTGGATGCCGATATCACCGGTGCCGCCGTCACCCGCCCAGGCCACGACATTGACATTTTCCTTTTTCAGCGCCCGCATGGCAGCCCGCAGTCCGGTGGCAGCAGCTCCCGTTGAGGCAAAGGTCACATTGACGCAGGGCAGTTTGGTAGAAGCCACCGGATAGAGTCCCTGCAGCACGGTAAGACAGCTGGGAGGGACCACCAGGATAGTGTCTTTGCCGAGAGCCTTCAGGCCCATGCGGTAGACCAGCGACAGCCCGCAACCGGAACATGCGCGGTTTCCCGGATGGACAAATTCTTCTTCGGTGAGGTTGAGTATAGTTGTTTGCGTTTCCATAATCACGTTCTCTAAAGTTTTAAACCGATCCAGCGGGGGTCGTCTCCGAAGGTGTCCGGAGAAGTGCATGATTGGGTCAGGGCGTCGAGCAGTTGCTCTGTCTTTATCTCTCTGCCGCCAAGCCCCAGAATGTAGTTGTGAACCTGCGGTTTTTGTTCACAGGCATAGAGAGCCGCTTTTATATCGGCGTACAAGGCCCCCTGATTGCCGTAACTCAGGGCTTTTTCAAAAACTATCACACATTTCTTGCCGCCGAGGGCATCGACAATTGCCTGACTGGGAAAGGGCCGGTACATCTGCACGCCCATGACTCCGATTCTCAGATCTTTTTCCCGCAGGATATCGATGACATCTCTCAGCTGGTAGGAGAGCGAGCCGATACAGACGGCAACATAGTGTGCATCGTCACAGCGGTAAGGTTCCAGCAGCGGTGTGCCGCCCCGGCCGAATTCCTGCTCGAACTCCCGGTCGATCGCCACATAGGTGTCGAGTGCCGCCCGAAGATCCTCCTGAAGATTATGCCGAATCTCGATATAGCCCGGAGCAATGCCCCCATCCACCCCCGGCCGCACATCCGGCAGGGTGACGGTATTGAAGTTGCCCGGATTTTCCGGATCGAGGAAGTGATGCGGTTTAAAAGCCGGCAGGAAGGTGTCCACTTTGCTCTGTTCCGGCTGCTCAAAGGGCATATAGGTATGGGACAGCAGATAGCCGTCATAGCAGACCATGACCGGGATGCTCACCGTCTGGGCCAGCCGGAAGGCCTTGATCACCGAATCGATTATCTGCTGATGGTCGTTGGCGTAGATCTGTATCCAGCCGACATCTCTCTGGGAGATGGTGTCCTGCTGATCGTTCCACACCGTCCACGGCGCACCGATCCCCCGGTTGGCTACACACATGACGATCGGCAGCCTGGCGCCGACCGCCCAGTGCAGCTGCTCGGTCATATAGAGCAGACCGTTGGCGCTGGTCGCGGTAAAGGCCCTGGTCCCGGCGGTGGAAGCGGCGATACAGACCGCCATCGCGCTGTGCTCGCTCTCTACCGGGATATATTCGGCATCCAGCTGTTTCGATTCGACAAATTCGGATAATTTCTCGGTGAGCGGAGTCTGGGGAGTAATGGGATATGCGGCAATGACCTGAGCCCGCGACAGTCTGACGCCGGTCGCCGCCGCCACATTGCCCGATTCAATAATATGCATGGTGTTATTTCTCCTCTTCTGAATGCGTTGACTCGTCAACCATACGGATTGCCCCGGCGGGGCACTCTTCAGAACAGATCCCACAGCCCTTGCAGTATTCGTAGTTGATAACCGGCGGAATGGTCTTGGAGACCACGGAATCAGGGCAATAGAGCCAGCATTGAAAACAGGATTTTTTATTCATCTTCGCCGGGATGCAGGCGTCAAGATTTATTACCGGACGCAACACCCGCCAGGATCCTGTTTTTCCCCCATCCCCGGGACCAGGCGTACTGCGTGAGATTTTGTCACAATATTTTCTGGTTGTCATTTAGATATCCTTTATTTCAGCAATTTCAGTATGTTCATGGGCAATTCTCGCGGCCTGGGCATTTTTCTCCGGTTTTTTACCGGTAAATTCCGCCTCAATTGCCCTGACAAGAACTTCGATGTCAACAAGACCACTGGCCTTGGAAAAAGCGCCTATTATACCGGAATTAACGATTCCTGGCGGCAGGCCCGCCTCAACTGCATGCCTGGTCACATCGGATACCGCGACCCGCATCCCGTCAAATCTGTATTCGGACACCGGGCGGGGGGCGTTGAGCACCACCAGCCCGTGTTCCTTGAGCCCCGCAACGACATTGACCTCCTCCAGAAGGGTATGATCAAGGACAACCACCATATCCGGGGTCGTGATCGGTGAGAGATCATAAATTTTCTCTTTGGATATTTTCAGCGAGGTAAAGACCGGTGCCCCCCGCCTCTCCGTGCCGAAGGTCGGAGCCATAACGACACCTTTATATCCGGAGACAAAAGCTGCGTTGGCGACAATCTTTGCCGCGGTAATCGCCCCCTGGCCACCACGGCCATGCCATCGAATTTCAATAATGTCTTTTCTCATTGTCCACCGTTAGTATAGTGATCTCATGTTGTCCGGAAGGATTTTCGCTGCTCGGCCCGGTATCAGGCGATGCTTGGTGTCGATCATATGATCATCGTAAAGTAGATATTGATTAAACTTTTGAACAAAGAGTATATATAATTCATGGTATCATAATAAACTAATCACTGAAACTCTGTGTTTTTCATAATTTCAGATATGATAAACTCATAAAAACCTAAAAATTAGCGATGGCTGAGTAAAAAACTTCAGAAGGTGAAGATTTCTATGCCCTTTGGGTAGTTTTTACGACGCCATCAAATATTGTTTTGCCTAAATATTCTCTGAATAACTTAACCTATTTGAGGCTAACACGTGGACATTACTTTTAAAAAATCGGATATCTTGAAAGAGCACCCCCAGGATTCAGCGCTTGGGTTCGGCACGGTTTTTACCGATTACATGTTCAGTATGGATTACAGCACTGAGGCCGGCTGGCATAATCCCCGTATCGAACCCTATGGCCCGATTGCCATGGACCCCTCGACCATGGTTCTCCACTATGGTCAGGCGATTTTCGAGGGACTGAAGGCTTACAGAACCGAGTCCGGCGACATCCAGCTGTTTCGGCCCAAGGATAATCTAAGACGTCTCAACAAATCGGGCCATATGTTATGCATGCCGGAAGTGGATGAGGAGTTTATCCTCGAGGCGCTGATCAAGCTGTTGAAAATTGAACAGGACTGGGTTCCGGGTGCCACGGGAACCTCTCTCTATATCAGGCCGACCATCATCGCCACCGATCCCTATATCGGTCTTCGTTCCTCGCATACCTACAGGTTTTTTATCATTCTGTCTCCCGTCGGCGCCTACTATCCGGAAGGATTCAATCCGGTAAAAATCTGGGTCACCACCGAATATGTCCGCGCGGTACGGGGCGGCGTCGGCCAGGCTAAAACAGCCGGGAATTATGCCGCGAGCCTGTACGCAACACAGCTTGCCAACAAGGATGGGTATACCCAGGTTATGTGGCTCGACGGTGTTGAGTTGAAATATATAGAAGAAGTCGGCTCAATGAATATCTTTTTTGCCATCGGCGACGAACTGATTACCCCTCAACTGAACAGAAGTATTCTCGCCGGCGTTACCCGGGATTCGGTTATTCAACTGGCCAAATCCTGGGGTGTGAAGATGGTCGAAAGAAGGATCAGTATCGACGAAGTCTATGATGCCCATGCCAAGGGGGAGCTGAAAGAGGTTTTTGGTTCCGGTACCGCCGCCGTCATCTCGCCAGTCGGCAACATCAAGTTCGACGGCCGGGAAATAACCATCAACGATGGCAAGGTAGGGCCGCTTTCGGCAAAGCTGTTCAAGGAGTTGATGGACATCCAGTACGGCAAGGCAGAAGACCCCTTCAATTGGGTTATGCCGGTACGTTAGCTTTCGACTGACAACCACCAGAAGAAAAGGGGCCTCCCGTTGTCGAGATGGCCCCTTTGTTTTTTGTTCAGATTCGCCAGGAATTCTAAAATCAATGCAAAACCCGGGAGATACCACCTGGTCTACAGGATTATCATCTCTTGGTTGGCATAGATCACCGCCAGCATCGTCGCCGGCTCCGGGCCATGACATAAGACGACATGGGGCATAGTTGAGTCGTAGTAGATACAATCTCCGGGACAGAGAATCTCTGTCTGATCGAGCAGCCTGATTTCAACCTCGCCGTTTAAGACAAAGAGAATCTCCTCACCGACATGCTGATTCGGCTCAACCTCCTTCGATTCTGCCGGCGACAGCGTCACAAGGAACGGCTCCATGTGCCGGTTTTTTTTCTTATAGCCCAGGGAGGCATAGCTATAGCCACCGGCCTTGCCTTCACTTGAGTTGAAGCGGGAGACGGTTTTTCTGTCGCCGCTTCTGACGATGCAATAGGGCGAGTCACCTCCCTCGCCGAAAAATTCTCCCACCGAAATCCCAAAAACCTTGGCCAGACTGATGATATTGCCAAGTGGCGGAGAAACTAAATTTCCTTCAATACCGTAGAGAGTCTCTTCAGCTATTTCGGCCTGTGCCGCGAGATCGGCCAGCGACATTCCTTTGGCCTTTCTCAGCCCCCTGATCCTTTCTCCAATTTTCATATCTTTGCCTGGCATCGTCTCTCTCCTTTGCGGGCTTGTCATAACCTTGTTAAGGGAAATTGCATTGCTTGACCGTTGGCGTTATACAGTGACTTTACTTTATCTGGATACGCTTTGCCAACAATAACCCCAGCGCAGATCAGACGTCGGGCCAGAGTGCCGCCGACTGTTCCCTGAGTTTGATTTTCATCACCTTGCCGCTGGCGGTAAGAGGAAAAGCCTGAAGAAAATTGACGAATTTCGGCCTCTTGAACCAGGCAATCCTGCTCTGACAGAAGCCCGGGCAGAGGTACTCTGGCTGATGTCTTAGTTTATTGCCGAGACTATCCGGCAGCGATAAACAGGTTGTCTTTTGAACAATGTGCCCATGGTCGGGCACACTGTTGCGCAGGATCAGGGTTTTTCGGTTTTGTACGACTCGAAGGCCCCGTCTTTATTGATCAGAATGACCACAGCACTTTTGATCGGATCACCCGAAGCATTCATATCCAGGGTCCCGGAGACTCCCTCAAACCCCTTGATCGAGGCAAGATTGTCCTTGATCATCGCCCTGTTTTCCAGCAGGTTCCGGCTAAGGTCGGACATGGAGCCGATTGCTGTCAGCAGCAGGTCGGCAGCATCGTAACCCAAGGCGGCATAGCCGGTTGGTAATTGGCTGGTTTTGACCTGATACTGTTCGACAAAGGTCTGGGTTTTTCCCTTGGCGCCTATAGCCCCAAAGTGAGAACTGTAATACAGGCCTTTGCACAGCTCGCCACACTTGTCCATAAGATCAGAAGACTCCCATGCATCCCCTCCGAGAATGGGCTTTTTCCAGCCCCTGGCCCTGGCCTGGCCGACGATAGATGGAATCTCATGGGCGTACTGGGGTAGAAACAGCACGTCGGCATCGGAGGCGACGATTTTATCCAGATGGCTGGTCAGATCCTTCTCGTTTGAGAGAAAATTTTCAAAGATCACAACCGAGCCTTTCCCGTTTCGCGCCTCAAAGGCACTTTTAAAAAACTCCGCGAGCCCCTTTGGATAAGCACTGGCGATGTTATAGAGTACAGCTGCTTTTTTTGCTTTAAGCTCGCCTGCGGCAAATTTAGCCATTACCTCACCCTGGAAATTATCGAGGAAACAGGCACGAAAAACAAAGGGTCTATTTTCTGTTGTTCTCGGATTAGTCGAGGTAGGCGATATCATTGGTGTTTTGAATGACTCGCAGATATTACCGGCCGGGATGGCATTGGAACTCGCGTTCGGCCCGACAATGCCCAGTACATTTTCCCGGGTAATCAGTTTCAAAGTTGCGGAAATCGCCCCCTCGGGCGTCGATTCATTGTCGGCAAAGACATATTCCACTTGGTATTTTTTCCCGCCAACCTGCAGTCCGCCATTCTTGTTTATCTGATCCCTGATCAGTTCCGCTCCCTCTTTGCTGCTGATGCCTGTTGACTCCCTGTCCCCGGACAATGGCAGATTGAAGCCGATTTTAATCACCTGCTCAGCCAGGGCACTTGACAGAAAACACAATGATAACAGCAGAATCGGGAAAATAATTCGGACACTGTTTTGCAAACGCATACCATTCCTCCGTGGAAAATGTGGGTACAGGATCATGGACAAGTAAAAAACCGGAAACTACCCCATTGCCGCCCCGCACGCAAGACACTTTCTTTCAATTGGTGGTAACCCGCTCATCCGCTGAATGTTCTTTAAAAGGATACTTAAATTTTTCCGAATCACAAGAGCAAATTCGCCTTGTTTATAAATCTGTTGTTGAAGGTGTCGATTTCCTGATTTTCTACCTGTTTTGCGGCAGTTCCCGGGCCTCGGACACAGTGGTATACACATCAGGCCAATAAAGATGCCGGGGCTATTGGCGTTCCGGGAGTTGTCGGGAGGTGAAAAGAAGTCCAACATGGTATATTGTCATTAACAATATTACCTGTAAATTAGAACCCCATCCGGTATGGGGCTGGAGACAAGGCACCAAGGAAGAAGATGGAATTAATCGACACCCACTGCCACCTTGATATGGAGCAGCATTTTCCACAGTTCGAGAGATCCCTGGCCAGCGCCAAGGATGCCGGAGTTGGGCAAATTGTGATGCCGGGGGTGACCCAGGCGGGGTGGAGACGGCTCATGGAGCAGTGTAGTACAGAGCGGGGCTTATTCGGTGCTCCCGGGCTGCATCCGCTCTATCTTGCCCATCATGAACCGCAGCATCTGGAGCAACTGGAGGAACTGACCAGACGAGACGGCCGGGAGAGACCTGTGGCCATTGGCGAAATCGGCCTTGACTACTATGCAGCAGGTGCCGACCGCCTGGCCCAGCAACAGCTCTTTGAACAGCAGCTGACCATAGCCGCAGCCGCCCGGCTGCCGGTGCTGTTGCACATTCGCAAGGCCCATGACCATGTACTGGCGACACTGCGGAGAAAACATTTTGCTTACGGCGGCATTGTCCATGCCTTCAGCGGCAGTCTGCAGCAGGCCGGCCATTTTATCAAGCTAGGTTTCGGCATCGGCATCTGCGGGACGATTACCTATGACCGGGCAAAAAAGATCAGAAGTGTTGCGGCAAAACTGCCTAAGGAATGCCTTGTCCTGGAAACCGATGCCCCCGACATCCCGCTGAGATCTCACCGGAAAGAAGCAAATCATCCGAAATATCTGCCCGAGGTGCTGGAAGCACTTGCCGTACTCCGCGGTGAACCTCAAGAGGTGACTGCGGAATACACCAGTGCCAATGCCAGACGTCTCCTCGGGCTGCCCGGCTGAGCTAAAAACGACCACTCAGACCATCAGGCCATCTTCAATCACCACCGTTCGCTGGGCAAGTTCGGCGTACTGGGGATCATGGGTGACCATGACCACCGACATCCCCTCCCGGTGCAGATCCGACAGCAGGGCCATGATCTGTTTCCCCGTCCCCTTATCCAGGCTGCCGGTCGGTTCATCGGCGAACATGACCTTCGAGGATTTGACCAGGGCCCTGGCGATTGCCACCCGCTGCTGCTCCCCGCCGGAAAGATTGCCTGGCAGACGGTCGGCTTTATCGGCCAGGCCTACCCGGTCAAGACATTGCCAGGCCTTTGTCACCGCCTCTTTGTTGACAGGTTTCATTGAACGCATGAACGGCAGCAGGCTGTTTTCCAGTACGGTCAGGTAGGGCAACAGATGGTGAAACTGGAAGATCACCGAAAAGTCGGCCTGGCGAAGGGTGTTGAGCTGGGCATCGGGCAGGGCGCGAAGATCGTTGTCCCGGTAATGCAGGTCGCCCCGGTCCGGTTTAACCAGGGTTGAGAGCACATTGAGCAGGGTGGTCTTGCCGGAGCCGGACCTGCCGACGATAGCGACAAATTCCCCCTCCTCGACGGTGAGGGAGATGCCCTTCAGTACCGGCACCATCTTGCCGCTCACATTGAAATCCTTGGTAATATTTTTAGCAGTCAGCATTGATACTCCTATAGTGCGACAAGGGCAGCCGAAGGTTCAATCCCTGCCCCTTTCCATGATGGATATAAAGCGGCAAGCACAGTTACCAGACCAAAAACCATCCCGGCAAAAACCAGATGGACCATCGAAAAAACCGGGGTCACTCCGTCGGCAAGGGACAGAAAGGCAAGAACCTTAAAACTTGCCAGATACCCGGTCAGATAGCCCATCGTCCCGGAAAGCATCCCGATCAAACCGGCTTCCAGACAGATGATAAAGAAGATATTACCCTTGCCGTAGCCGAGTGAGCGCAGGATGCCGATATCCTTCTTGCGTTCATTGACCGCCGAAAGCATGGACAGACCAACCATGGCACTGGCGGTTATCAAAATGACCAGGCTGATGGACAGGGCCAGTTTTTGCACAAAATGAACCGAGGCCATCCGCTGGTTAACGATATTCTGCAGGGCCTTGACATCGGTGTTCGGCAATTGTGCACGAATTTCGCTGACAATCTCATCGATCGGGCAGCCTGAGCAGAGGGCCGCCACCTCGATAAAACTTGTCGCCCCGGGCTTACCTGTCAGGCTTTGCAGGCGGGTGAGGTCCATCAGAACCACCGTATCATCATCGGTACCGGTTTCAAAAAGGGTCCCCGAGACGGTGAATTCCTCACCCAGAACAGCCACTTTGTCACCGGTTGCCAACCCAAGATTAGCTGCAGCTTTGCTGCCGACAAGCAGCTGATCGGCACGGTCGGGAAAATGGCCATCGGTGGCCCAATAGCTCTTGAGGCCCAGTTCCTCCCGCCAGCGTACCCCGACCAGGGCGACCGCGGAGTCGTTGATTCTGGTCATAGTCACCAATTTCGGCGCCACCGCACTGATCCGGTCCCGCAATTTAATTCCCCGAATGGCCGCGACCGTTGCCTCTTCCGGCAGATCCTGTATTTCAAAAAACATGTCACCCACCTGCATGCCGCCATAACTGACACTCAGTTTTTCGGTAGCCGGTGAAATGACAATATTGGCGCCAAAGGCGGTGAGTTTTTTCTCAAGGCTGTCGCCGACCACCACCGAGACCTGGTACAGAGCGACGATAGACATCACTCCCAGGGAAAAAACCAGCAACAGCAACATGGTTTTCGACGGTTTACGGCGAATATTGCGCAATGGAATTGTTAGTATGTTCATTTGTACCTTTATAAAAATTTTTCAGAAAAACCTGATATATTAACATGTTACTAAAAAAATCTAGCGCCGGGAAGGATATCCGCGACCTTGATCACCAGCTGATCGCCAAGCTTTTCCCGTTTCAGGGGTGCCGGATTGCAACCACCCTCGACCACGTTGACCCTCGCCGAGTGGAACTTCCGTCCACAGTTGTTGCAGACCATGAAGTCTCCCTGCTGGGTGTACCCTTTTTTAGCTGGGAAACAGACATCGCAGGCATCAAACGCCGCGCGTATCACCCCATCGGAACTCTTGATGACAAAAAATTTGATCGTATTCCGCCCATCCTCAAAGGAATAGTAGTGCGCCTCGCCATCATTCACCTGGCCGACATCAATACGTACCTCACCGTTAACATCTTTGACCGATTCATATCGGGAAAACAAACTGAAAGTATAGCCATTAAGCGGCGCAAATAATCCCATGGACAAAACCGCGACCAAAAGTACAACAACATTTCCTTTTTGCATGATACACCTCAAATAATTCTAGTTAAAACTCGTTGTCCCTGCTGAAAACACACCGGAACAACTATGTAAGGGCTTAAAGGTACAGCTGACGTTCCACAAGCTAACACGCAGTGTAATTCCTCTTTTCAGGGAGAAACGCACCTTTCGCAAAATATTTTTCTGCTTTTTCAAATACTTACGGAACTATACGGTACGACTGGGGAAGAAAGGCTTTTATATCAGGAGGGAACAGTTTCGAAGGTAGAGTGGTGGCGATTTCTCGGCCGGGGATTTCAAGAAAAGCGGTGCCGCAGCTACGGCCGGCATAACCGGGCAAGTCCCCGCATGGAGGTTGGATTGAACAAAAACGCTATCATTTTGGAGGGTTCCGGTTGCTGTGCTGACATCGGTGGGCTGAAAGATATTGCGGCAAAGCCCGTCATGACTGCAGCCGCCGGCCGCCGGCAAACGACTTGGAGTTGCACCGGGACCGGATACCGCATTGTCATCTGTTGCCGCACAGCAGGAGGGAAGGGCTCGGACGACCTGGCATTTCTGGCACTGGAAAGGTGACAGGGAGCTACCGGCATAGGAAGTTCCCAGACTCGCGACCAGAATTGATAATATTAAAATACTAATATAACTGAATCTATGGCCCATACATCTCCTTTGCAAAAAATTTCATCAGCTTCCATGTACCACATTGTGCCATTAAATTACAAGAAATTTTTTGTGCTGCATATTTTTTTCAATAAAGGTGGGACGAATTGAGACCTCGGCTAACGATAAGGCGTGGCAGGCTCTCTTTCAGTATCGATGATCAACCTCATTACAAATAACCTTCGGATCCGGCCTGTCACCGGGTCCCGTACCGATATGGTGATAGCGGACAACACCCTGGGGATCGATCAGTACATCTCCGCCGCGCTGATGGATGTCACTCTTTGTTTTCAGCATCTTCCGTCCTTTTAAAACTAGCCGCAGGTAGACCAGCCAGCTGCGCGGTCCCCAGAGATCCAGGAATCCCGCCTTGAGCAGACCGTAATGTTTGTACAATGTTCGTTCCTTGTCGACAAAGTAGGAAAACTCGGTCGCCGTCTTTGCCACCGCAAAAGCAGCCGAGTCCAGTGACTCAAAAGTGATGACGATCACCTTGATATTCAGAGATTCCAGCTCGTTTTTTTGTTGCCACAACTGTGACAGATGTTCCCGGCAGGGCAGTCAGGCAAGGTGCCGGTGAAAGACCATCAGCAGCCAACTGTCCTTAAAGTCATCAAGCCGGATCTCCCGGCCTTGTTCATCTTTCAGGGTAAAAGCCGGGGCTCGCTGTCCCATTCTATTGTCAGGTGCCATCTTTCATTCCATTAATTCCATCCATATTCATGCCAATGTCTGAACATCTCCGGGGGGCCTCCCTTCAATTATCACCATCCAGCCGGCAATGTAAATATAGACTCAGTGCCACGGAGAAAAAAATTTCCGCATCTCGACGAATTGGTTGGTTTCAGGTTATATTGATTCCTGAAATAACTCATTGAGGAGGACAAGATGATCAAATCCATCGATAAAGTTGAAATAATAACCACCCTGCAAAACTGGGGAGCAAGTATCGTCCGGATCGCCGACACTTCCAGACTGGCAGGGATAGAAACGGAACCGGCTGACCTGTTGGCCTGTTTTCCACGGGCCGTGAGCATCGCGGTCCGTCTATCGAATGCAGTCATGGACCAGATAGACCGGCAACCGACCCCGCTCTATGCATCGCATTACAGCCGGGTCAATGCCCTGCTCGACGACCTGGCCATCCGAACCACCAACCTGCTGCAGGCTGGAGGTGCACGGGCGGTTCCAATTCCTGCAAGCCTGATTCTCGATTCGGAAAAATGGACTTCGTTTATCTCGCACAAGGCTGTGGCCATTGCCGCCGGAATTGGCTGGCAAGGGAAAAGTCTCCTGGTTGTCAGCCCGGAATTCGGTCCAAGAATACGGCTGGTTACCGTCCTGACCGATGCCGATCTCGAGCCGGACCCGCCTCTTGAAAATCGATGCGGCAAATGCAGTCAATGCCAGGATCACTGTCCCGCCAGTGCAATCCTCGGCGTTAACACCGACAGCCACTATGCAGACCGCTCCGAAGCAATCAATCTCAATCGGTGCGTCCATCAGGTGCGTGACGTGTTTGGAGTCCTGCCCAACATTGCCCCGCTGATCTGTGGAGTCTGCATCACTGTCTGTCCATGGGGGAAAAATGCCGTTAAGAAACACAATTCAGACGAAACATCACGAAACGAAGCGGATATTTCCAGTCCCAAGTAAACAAAGGATTGACACCTCCTGTGCTTTCTTGACAAAGGTATCGTCAGCCAATATGTATTGTCATTATGACAAAAGAAGAGATCTACGAAAAATATTGGAAGAAGCTGGTACAAATCAGACGAATCTATACCGGTTTCAATACCGACAATGATACCATGTATCTTCGGTATAAACTGCTGGCCGAAAAAGAAAGGGACATGCTCCTGAAAAAGTACGGCTACGAGCCCTTCTCTTCAGTCCAGTCTTCCAAGCCCCGGTAGGATACCTTTCGCATTCACAGGTATCATCCTCGCGCAACGGCCTGTTTTGGTCAAGCAGGCAATCGCATGGCTACGATCGCCAGAATCCTCCGGCTCATAGAATAATTCAACGAATCGCTGCTTTTTCTCTTGATTACGATTCTGTTAAATAAAAGGTGATCGTCGTCACTACCCGAACATCTTTTTCAATCTTTGCCGTGTCGCCATATTCCTCTCCGGCATCACGTACAAAAAAACTTCCCTGCCGGGCTCTCTGTATGCCGCCAACCGCAACCCCGGCATTTTCGGCAAATTCCCTGGCAGCAATACGGGCATTTTTGGTTGCCTCGCGGAGCATATCCGGTTTTATTTCATTCAATTTAGTGAATCGGTATGCCGGGGCCTGGTTCAAAATATCAATGCCCTGTTCGATTAACTTGTTGACATTGCTGCGAACCTTACTCACCAGCTCAACTTTTCCGGTTTCGACACCGATAGTCCCGATCAATGTATGCGTCTGATCGACAAGGCGTTGGCTGTCATCGCGAAACTCCATATATTCGTAGTTCAGTACCCCTCCCTGTATCTCACTTTCGTCAAAACCATTATCTTTGAGCAGATCGATTATTATTTGCTGATTTTTCTCGGCCTGTTTATAAAGGCTTGGGATTTCCTCGCGACTCGTCCCCCTCACCTTATAAACAATTCCCCAATTGACGCGATCCGCCGTAACACGCCTTTCAGCCAGACCCTTGACCTCCGCCGTATTGACGGCGACCTTGGCGTTATACAGGGTCTGACCGACAAAATAGCCGGCTATAGCCAGTCCCAATGCTAAAAATATTCCCAGAAAAAAAAGCCCACTCTGATTTTCTTTTTGCATTATTTTTCCTCTCCGTAGGTGTTTTGATGTGGGACTTCCGAGCGTTCTTTTTTTCTTACATCAAATGGAGGCCGATGGTGAACACTTTTTTTTACCGATTGCCCAGCCTAATCAAACAAAGGCAATTCTAAAACAGTATTTTTCCTGACTATTAATGCCGCCGGAGATTGTCTTGCGACAGTTATTGCCAGCATTTTTCTCCTGCGGAGGACCAACCTGGAAGCACTTAAACGCTCCAGGGCAACAACTATACGCAATATCTACTCCCGGTAGAGATTCTTACATCCCACGACCTGAAATTCAGCCATAATTCTCAAGAACAATTACCTGCCGTGAGAAAACATGTACCAGTAAAGATGAGATACGAGTTGATAGCCGGTGCAAATGGAGCGGAGCGGAATTTGCACCCGAGTCAATTAGCATTGTTAAGCTTTTTTGCCATAAAAATTGCGACACGTTCCAACCCGGCGTCGCGGTGGACTTCCCCTTTGTGAAATTCATTGCTTTCAATCGTTGCCAGAAGGTTTCGTCGCTGAGGGTAGCGGACAAATATAAAATGGTCCCAGCGGTCTGACAGCATACAATCATTCCGACTGCCAAACAGACAAAGGGGCTTTCCGCCATACACTGGGAATGCGCCTCTGCGCAGTAATTCAAATCCAGCAATCTTGGAATAGCGATCATAGGCTTCCTTGCCGCTGATCTTTTTGGCGTCTTCGTCAAAATCATTATACTCGGCAACCGGCTTGTATTTATTCAGGTTGTAGACAAAAAGTGGCTCGTCAAGATCTTGGGCTCTTGCAACTTTCATTTGACTTTCATCAGGCCAAACAGCGCTATTCTCGGCTTTCCAAGTTGCCATAGGTATGCCTTTATCGGTGACACCTTTAAACAACCGGACAAGCCATGAGATAGCTTTAACCAAATGAAAAGTAATCGAATGTTCCGGCATAATTGCAAGAACGGTATATTCAGTGCAGACCTGCTTTAGCTCATCATCGAAGGCCGATATAAAGTTGAAAGCCTCTTGGATCGAGGGAAATTCGTCTATCACAACTTCATCTATCAACATCCCTTCCCGCGCGACAGGATCAGTCTTAACTCGAAACAACCTTTTGACACTAAAGCTATTTTTGCTCTCACTTAATAATTTGTTGTAGCCATTTGAATCCTCAATTTTCAAGTGGTAGACAAAAGCCACTTTTCTTGCGCCTGCCTTTTCTAAAGCTTTACGGAATGATTGCTTATCGATTGCAATGGACATACTCATTGCTGTTTTTTATGGAGCCAATCGCGGAACTGACCTGCGCCTTGTGCTGCGCAAACAAGCGTAACTTGGTTGTGTAGTCGGCGGTGTCTGGTCAGATCCACGTTTCTAGGCGACGCCGTCGCCGAGCCTTGTGATCACAGGTTTGTCCTGTGTATTATCTTGTTGGATTTATGCATATTAAATTTTCATATTAAGCAATTAAACAACGTCCCCTCTTCCCGCTGTGCTTCTAATCAAACCGCCTCCTGTCAGATCATCCCTTTTGCCTTCAGCTATTCCCTCCGCAACAAATTCCCTATATTTGCGTCTGGACGCATTGAGTTGTTTTCCGAAATACCCCAAGACCTCTTGATTGCTTTGCCACGGGTGTTCGTTTTGGCCCATTATGGTCCCATGCCCTGAAAATGGAAGCTGTCCAGCTGTTCCAAATTTAAAACGAGTTTTGCTCTTAAGGGATTCAAATGGATATATCTTACCAGCTCAAGTAGGTAGGAATCCTCCTGGCAGAGGATGGATTTGTATCGATTCTGAAAAAGGTGACCGCGCCTTTTATGTCTTCGGTTATACCGTATGGCATGACCGGTAAGCAAGCGCCGCATCACAGTCGCGATCGGCACCTGTCCGGTCTTTAGCAAGAGATGAAAATGATTGGGAATCAACGACCAGGCATAGCATTGAGTTTTTGTTTGTTCCACGATTAGTCCAAGATTGGCTATGAAATCGTAACTATCTTGATCATCATTAAATATCTTACGGCGCTCGATGTCTCGTGCAATAATGTGGTGCAGTGCACCTTTTGTATCAATGCGTGATTGTCTGGGCATGTAAAAGACGATATCGGCAAGAAACTTTATCGTCAAGTTTAAATGTTAAGGGCGTCCCTATTTTAACTTGTTCAAATTCTGGCCGATCTGGACAAGGGGGATACCGTTAATATCACTGGCCATAGTTGGGGCGGGGGAGCGGCAATTAGAATTGCGCAGAAATTGAAGCAGAAAGGGAAAAGTATAAATATCCTCATTACCCTTGATCCTGTGTCCTTACTACCCTTGACAGGTGCGGTTGGGGCAAAGGGCTGGACCAATGTTTATCAGCGTCAAAGCCTAATTGACTCAGTCGCCACTCTACCTGTTGTGGGTAATGCTATTGCCGGTGTCGCCTCAGCCTTGGCGGTACCATTCTCTAACACTGACTTTGATGACACGATCGCAACGGTTGGTGGTCAACTTGGGTACCAGAGTAAAGCAGATATCAACAAAGAGTGTGGTTATCACCATGTTGATGCGGGCGCGATGTATCTCCTTGCTCTGAACACCTTAAAAGCCAATGGAAAGGCGGATCTTTGAAATGACAAGAGTAGTTTTCCTAGGAACAGTATTGATGGTATTGGCAGGCTGTTCCACTCCGATGCAGGTACGAAAAGTGGCCGTTGAGCCCTCAACACTGGTAATCAATGGCAAGTGTGGACAGCCTGTTGTGCAAGTGAGTGACTATCTGCATGTGAGACTGCAGCTGGGGAGACAGCTGGACTTATCCGGCAAGTCAATACAGGTTGATAGTTATCTGGATCGTCCGGAGATACCCCTTGCCCAGAAGTCTGGCCTGGGCTATGCTGCCTACCGAGATGCATCAGGCACTCTGCATGGATGGAAGTGGGAGCAATCTTCATTGCAGCTAACTCCCGCTACGGATCTCGATGCTTTCGTTTTCAACAAAATGCTCTGGGATACAACACGTTTTGGTGAGGGGGGAGGGCAAGTCTCTTTGACTGGGCTGGATTACCAGCAGGTCCGCATCAAGCTACGGGTGCTTCGCTCTGTAGGTGTCTCTGATGAAAGTAATGATGTAGTCCTGTCTCGCGAAGAGATACAACAGGCCCTGACAAAGCCGTCCAAGCACTATGTAATTGAATCTGATGCAGCGTGCAGTCAGTGATTTAGCGGACATGGCCGTTGTATAGGAACAGGGACAGCAAAAGGCAAAGGGGACGCCCTTAACATTTAAACTTAAATGAGTTCAAACCTTTCAGTCCTGGCAATCTCGCCTCCTCGCATGGCGATTTGATTCTGGTTTTACGCTCTATTTTTTCCGCATCGCCTCTATCGTCACCAGAATATCGACATCCTTGCCGACCGCGCCCATCTGGTAATATTTGCCGCTGCCTACTTTATAGGCCAGACGGTCAAGGATCAGATGACCATTAAACCCCACGACCTCCATGCCTTTTGAGAAGGGATGATCCCGCATGCCTTCATAGGAAAGCGGCAGAACCAGATCAGTGGAAACTCCTTTTATGGTCAACCTGCCGTTGACGTTATACATATTTCCCCCGGCTTTGGTGATACTGCTGCTGATAAACGTGATGCGCGGAAATTCGGATGCATCGAGGAAATCCTCCGACAGCACATGCCGGTCACGCTTGCTGATGCCGGTATCGAGACTTTTCACTTTGATCTCAAAGGAAATCTGGCTTTCCTGCAGCCTGCCGGGATCAAACATGAGGGTCCCCTTGAAATCGGTGAAACGGCCTTGCACCTTTGCATAGATATGATCAACACTGAAATAAAAGTTGGTATGCTCGTGATCAAAGTCCCAGGCACGAACCTCTGCATGAAGCGGTGATGCGGCAATTATTCCACAAAAGAGAACAACGACGAGAGAAAACAATATCTTATTTTTCATACGTGTCTCCATAAGGTGATAAATGAGGTCTTTTTTCTACTTGGAAATCGACAATCGCCAGGGTTTTGGAGCCTGACGTATTGATTACATGTTTTTGACTAGAAATCAAGTTGTCTAAGGGGAGCTATACCTTGTTTTTTGGCGTTAGATAGGCATAGTGTTCCTTGGCGCATTCGGCACAGACGCCGTGGGTAAATTCAGCTTCGGAATGATCTCTGATATAGGATTCGAGTTGAATCCAGTAGCCTTCATCATTGCGGATTTTTTTACAATGGCCGCAAATAGGCAGGATGCCCCGCAAAATTCTTATTTCAAGCAGAGACTTTCTATTGTCTTCAAGGAGCTGCTCGAGTTGCCTGTTCTTTTCCTCCAACTCGGTATTTCGCTCGACTATTTCCAGTTGTGCCTTGCGCAGGGCCAAATGGGTTTTCACCCGGGCAAGCATTTCCGCCGCATTGAATGGTTTTGTCAGATAGTCTACCGCGCCCTCCTGAAAACCACGAACGATGTCATCTTTTTCACTCTTGGCCGTCAGGAAAAGGACCGGGATATCCCTGGTTACCGGGTCCTGTTTGAGGTGCCGGCAGACGGTGAAACCATCTATTTCCGGCATCATTACATCCAGCAGGATAATATCAAAGCATTCCTTACCCGTCATTTCCAGTGCCTTCAAGCCATTGGTGGCATAGGATAAAGCATATCCCTCCTTCACCAAGATGCTACCCAGCAGCTGAATATTCATTTTTACGTCGTCTACAACCAGGATTTTGGGTTGAACGACCTTATTCTCTCTTTTCATTGATTCAACTGTATCGGTAGTGTCTCCCGGTTTGTTCTCGAGCATGGTCACTGGATTGACTGCTGCTGATCCGGTGGCACAGGATATCTTCAAAGGCAAAGAGAAGCCTTTCCACATTATTTATATCAAACTCCTCGGCGGATTCAGCCAACTCCCGGCCATATCGCTGGAGCTGGTCAATCTTATAACGCTCCCCGGTAGCCTGTGTATCCCGGGCGAAATCAAGAATATCCGGAATGCTCTGTTTTTCGACAACCTGCCGCCATTGATGCCGCAATGTCGTCATAATTTGTTCTTCCGCATCAGCTGGACAGAGCCACGATGCAACCTTTTCCGTATTGAAAGGTGCCGTTGCCTCATCATGTTGTTCAAGGTCGAGCTTCTCTTCAATATAGTCATGAGCAAGATACATAGCCAGAAGTCGTACCAACTCCTGCTGCCTATATGGACGTATCAGGTAAGCATCAAAGCCTGCCCGTTCTATTTTGTCGATATCGTCCTTCATCCCGGAAGCGGTAATGGCTATGATAGGCACATGCCCCGTTATAGATCCGCCACGAATCTTCTCAAGCGCCGAGTAACCATCCATATCCGGCATACGTATGTCCAGCAATATCAGGTCATAACGTCTGTTAAGGGCCAGAGCGACCGCGGCTCTGCCATCTTCCGCCTGGTCAATGCTTAGCGGAGACGAGGCCAGTGCCTCGATGATCAGCTGACGATTGACCGGCAGATCGTCTGCGACAAGAACCGCAGCAGGGCTAAAACGGATACGTTCTTCAACATGCACTTCAGTAACGCCATCTTCCTGACCCGCCGGATCACCATCCAATGCCTGGACCATCGGAATATGCACGGTAAAAATGGAGCCCTTTCCAGGTTCTCCCGTGACGTCGATATAGCCCTCCATCATTTCAATCAGGCTCTTTGAGATGGTCAAGCCCAGGCCCGTTCCTTCGAAAATATTATCTGTTTTAACACGGGGTTGCCGGAAGGTTTCGAAAATCTCGGCATAGGCTTCCGGGGCAATGCCGATCCCGGTGTCGATTACTTCAATCCTCAGGTCCCAGTAATTATTCCCCTCGGCAACCTCGGCACTGGCCTGGCACCTCACCCTGCCATGGTCTGTAAATTTTAAAGCATTGCCGATCAGGTTGAACAACACCTGCCGCAAACGCACCCGATCCAGAAGCAGAAAGGTCGGTACTTCCGCTGCAACATCTATCCGCATATCGATGTTTTTTTGTTCGGCGCTGATGGCGAATATCCGCTGCAGTTCGGCAAACAAAGTCCTCAGGTTAACAGCGCTGGCCTGGATTTCCATGCGCCCGGCTTCTATTTTGGACAGGTCAAGAATATCGTTGATGAGATGCAGCAGGTCGGCCCCGCTGGTTCGTATGATCTGCACATGGCGCTTCAGCCTGGTATCCCCAATGGAAGACTCCAGAATGCCGGCAAAACCCAGAATGGCATTAAGAGGGGTGCGTATTTCGTGACTCATATTGGCCAGGAACTGACCCTTGAGCTGCGTTGCATCCTCCGCCTCGCCTTTGGCCTTGATTAATTGGCCCGTCTGGGATTTGAGGTCCAGTATGACATTTTGCAGTCTGTCCATCAATTGATTGAAACCCGAGGAAAGCGCAACCAGTTCTTCGGGCCCGGCCAATTGGGCTCTGATGTCCAGATCGCCGTCGATCATCGCCGATGCCGTGGCTGTCAGGTTTTCCACCGGCCGGGTAATAACCCGTGCTGCGGCGATTGCCCCAAGTACCCCTAAGGCCATGGCCATGAGGGCAACGAACAGGCCTAATTTGGTTGATTGCGTGACTGCGGACAACGCACTGTTACGCGTGCCACTGACCACAATCTGCCAGCCTAGACGATGCAGAGGATCACTTATGACATTATAGGCGGTGCTCAGGGTGGAGTGGCCAATAACCGCAGGCCGATTGTGCTGATCCCTGCCTAAAAACCAGCCGGCAAGCCTTTTATGTTCCGAATCGATCACATCTCCCTGCAGCTCCCACACAACAGTTCTGTCTATCTCCCCTGAGGTGCTGGCAATCACCCGGCTGTCAGCATCGATCACGCTGATCTGATCAACAAAATCAGGTTTGAAATGCTGCATATCCTCAAGCAAGGTCCGCAGCAGATAAAACGAGGAGAACACGCCTATGATCTCATTGGTAGTATGATCGATTACGTCCACAGCCAGGCGCAGTTTTGGTACCTTGGTGTGTTCATCCAGGGTAAGATCCCCGATAAAGATATTCCCCAGACCACCGTTCCAGGCAATCTTCCACCAGATTTGATCAAAGAAATAGAACCGTTCCGGTTTTTGTCCGAGACTTGCAACCAAGCCGCCAAAGCTGTCTACCAGGAGAAGATCGTTATGAAAACTGTTGTGACCTCGAAATCGACTTAATGCCCGTATTGTCGGGTTATTAAGGTAATTCATGATAAAAGCGCTATCTTTCTCAGGCCCCTGCCAGAGACGGTTTTTTTCCAGCAGAAGGTTGTGGGCCTCGCTTCGATCCTCGTTATATTCACTGTTAGCCTGGAGGAGACTTTCTTTTAAGATCGGTAGCTGCTGGGCCAGAAATTGGAGTTTCTCCATCTCCTGCTCAAGTTGCGAGCCCATGTATTTGGCGAAATTCTCGGCTATCGTTTCAAAGTTTTTGCCGACCTGGTGAATTTGAGATGTGCGGACCTGACTGATCATCACAGCGGTAACCAGGAAGATGATAAATACCGAAATGCCGGTAAAAAACAGGACATACTGGGTAGCGACGTTGATCTGCGGCCGATTTTCCGGGTGACGATCCCGGTTATAGCGAAAGAAAATAATGGCGAGGGTCCCAAAATAGACGAGACCGCCACCACAGGTCATCAGCCACAATTGTGCCTGATCTGCCACCGGGTGGATGTACAGCAAGGGATGAATCAGATCGACCAGGACGGTAACGGCTGCAGCGACGAAGGTCAGAAACAGGACCGATGGTAATTGCTGCCATTGACCGGTAATGGCAACATACAGGGGAATGATGGCAATGATCACCAGACAGGAAAAGAGCGAGTCGGCGATGAAAAGAGGTACCGGCAGAATGCACAGCAATATCGTTGCGATGAGTATCCAGGTGGCGGTGGCAAGCTGTTGTTTATTTTTTTCTACCCAGAGGGCAAACAGTTGTCCCAGAATAAAGACCATGACGACAATGCCGATTACAAGGTATTGCTGTTTCATGGTGGACAGATAGCGATACGATGCCAGTACAAGCAGTATCGTGGCAAAAATGATATTTATAAAGGACAGACACGAAAAGGGTGTCGAACATTTTTTATGGAGGTTGATATTCATTCTGCCTATTCAATTTCAAAATACTGTCCCCCTGTTTTGCTTGTCTGCAGGCGTCCCGGCCAGGGAGAAGCTCTCGGGAAGATCACGGGATATCGTCCGTGACCCTTCGTTTTTCAGTTATCGAACGGCCTGCGGCATGGTGAGGGAAGGATTTTGCAGTACCCGCGTTTTCGCCTCTTCCACCTTCTCTCTACATTCTGTTGGAATCCTGTCTTCCCATGCATGATAAGGAGCCAGGCTGACTCCATTGTTTTTCAGATCAAACATCTGAATGCCCGGTTCAAGCTTGCCTCCGGCAAAAGCCTTGACTGCCATACCGGCAGCGACATCCACATTTTTCATTATACTTGTTATCAATGCACTGCCAGCCTCGGGAAAGGTTACATACTGATCAACATCGACTCCAACCGCCATCAAACCGGCCTCCTTGGTGGCCAGCAAACCGCCAATGCCGGTAGTACCACCGACACACAAAAGCACATCGGCACCCTTGGAGATAAAATCCATGGCCACCACCCGCCCGGTATCGGGATCATTGAAATCAGGTATATATCGTTTTAGGGTAACGATCCCCGGTTTTACCGATCGGGCCCCGCTCTGGAATCCCTCGACAAATCGCACCACCGGTGGAATTTCATAGCCGGCCACCGAGCCGATGACATTTGTCTTTGTCATGCAGGCGGCCAACACACCAGCCAGATAGGCCGGCTGGTCTTCGGCAAAGAGCAGACTGGTGACGTTGGAGAGTCTCCCTTCCGGTGCATAGCAATCCTTCACGGCTTCGGAACAACCATTGCCGGGACTGTAGCCATAGTCCATGATAACAAAACGGCGGTCAGGATAGCGAAGGGCTGCCTTGGCCGTTGCGTTGGCTAACGAAAAACCTATGGTGAAAATAAGATCGGCACCTTCACCGATTATTTTATCGATATTCCGTTCATAAATGGCCGTCGACTCGGAGACGAGATAAGAGAACTCCAGACCTGCTGCTTTTGCAGCTTCTCTGGCACCCTTCAGACTGTACTCGTTAAAACCGTGGTCCCTATCCCCACCAGTGTCGAGAACCATGCCTATCTTGAGTCTTTTCACCGGCTTATCGGGAGGTTGATCGCAACCGGCAAGAAATAAGGCCGGGAGAAGTAGCCATATCATCAATGTTCTGGTTGGCATATTTTATATTCCTAATGGAAATTGATAAGGTGAGGGGTAGAATTGATCGTCGATGTGCGGAAAATCATTGATAAACGCAAACAGAAACTCACAAGGACCGCTAAATTCTTACATCTTCTTTTAAAATTCTACCCTTTCGTGCAACATAACTCAAAGATTTTCACCCCGGCTTCAACACTTCCCGCCGGTCGGTAACAAGGAAGTAAGATGAGGAGCATCGAAGCGGGCAGTCAGCTTCAATGCCATGAAAACGGCCTCTCTCGTGCCCCATCATACCTCAAGAGGTGGGAGACACCATGCCGTTTAACCGTCAGTCATGTAAGGTTTTTTGAAGAACCTGATTGTGACTGATACGCTCGGAGGTCTGCTGCAAGATCAGAGGGAATGTATCAGTACTTTTACAGGTGGAGAATTTTTGGACATCGGAGCCACCGGGTATCTTTCCAGATTGGCTAATTACCGCTATAGAGCAAGGCCATACCTGTTTTTAAGTCAGCAATGGGGATCTGCCCGGGAGCCGATGATTTGCTGCCGACCGCAAAGGTTATATCGGAGCCGAACAGACCGCCGGCCAGTCGGGTAATTGCACCTGCCGGGCCCATGGAGATGGTCACCAGCGGCACCTGCACCCCTTCGTTTCTGGCCCGGTTGGTGGCACTCAGCATCGTCAATACATCTCCGTTTGTGGTGGGCATTGCGGCAATTTTGGCAATATCGGCCCCCTGGTCCTCGGCTTTTATCAGGGTCGCATAGATGAAATCCTCATCCGGGGTTTCGGTGAAATTATGATGCGACAATATCAGTTTGACTCCCGTCGCTGCAGCACTTTTTCTCACTGTCCCGATAAAATCCTGCTCATTACAGAGTTCGATGTCAACAAGGTCGATATTTCCCGACTCCATGACGGCAACGATTAACTTTTGACGGATCTCCTGGGAAATATGTTGCATCCCTCCTTCCCGATCGATCCGGCAGGTGAAAATCAGGGGAATATTTTTGATGACGTCCCGCAGCTCCTGCAACAGTGCCAGACAAGCAGGGATATCCGTTACTTTCCGGTAATCGTCGATGCGCCATTCCAGCAGATCCGGCTGCAGGCCGATCAGCTCGTCTGCCTGGCCAAGCAGGCTGTCCCGATCCTTGGCCACCAGCGGCAAACAAATCAGCGGCAGAGGTCCACCAATGACTTTACCCCTTACGGTTACCTGTGCTTTGCTCTGTTGTCTCATAATTCCCTCTTTCTAATTCACCAATACCCCATAACGCACTAAAATCCTTTTGGTCTGCTCCCTGTATCTCTCTACTTTACAAGATTTATCTCGATTAAGCATTCGTTTCATCATGGCCATGCTACCTTTTTCCCATGCGTCGATGACGCCTTTCCACTTTTCTCTCCGACCAGCATCTTGTATCGCCGGACAAACTATACTTGACACTCTTTAACTCATGCAATAATCGGCTCAGTTGAATTGACACCATCGTGTTTCGTTTTGAAACTATCCCCACCCCCCAAATATGGGGAATATTCCCCATATTTGGGGGGTGGGGATAGTTTTGGAAGAGTATTGTTACTGAACGGCGGCAATTGTCTGAGGATATTTCCTTTACAAGGATAATTTTATTTATTATTCCAATTCGATATATTTTTGCGTAATATTCTTTGTCGTTCCGAATTTACGGTATGATTATTGCTGTCATAATTTCTAACAGTGTTTGACCGCGCGTCTAATCAGCAAGACCAGTACAGGGAAGGAGAGTAATATGACTAAAAATATTAGTAGAAGATCATTTCTTAAGTGGGGAGTACTGACGGGAGCAGGCCTCGCGTTTGAGGGGAGCTTCATGCGTCATCTGACATACGGGGCACTTCCCCCGATTACCACTTGCGAGCTCCCAAATAATGTGGAGCCGATGCCTACCAGTCCGTTCATCCTTCGCCCATTCAGGGATAGACTGCCTATTCCGAAGGCTTTGAAAAAAGGCTGGCAGCCTAATCCCGAGCGACCGGGCGAGGCAAGGTGGACGGTACGTAGAGCCAGATTTCTCGGCCCCGATACTTCGACAGATATTGCAGGTCCCGGCGTTGTCCGGCCAGGACCTCGAAAAAATCAGCAGGATACCTATGGACATCGCCTGCCGGGCAATGTCCTCCCCGACGGCCAAACCGTTGAAGTGGAGCACGCCGGAACTCATCAGGTCTGGCCAAGCCCAAGAGGACAGAATTATGATCGGCTTGTCAACTGGCAACCGATCGAACCAATCAGGTATCATATCAGACTGAAGGTGGCACCACACAGTTTTACAACATCCCCGGTAAGACCCATTGATGCCCTTGGTCAATTCAGGCGTCCGCCGGCCGGTGTCGAGCGTGACCCTGTTGATGGGAAATTTCACCTGCCGCCCAGCACAATATACGGCTTTAACGGGACCTTTCCCGGCCCGATGATCAACGCCGAAATCGGCAAGCCGGTTTTGGTCCGTTTCGAGAACGATCTCGACCAGAATCCCGATAATCTCGATCGCAGTGATTTCGGCGCGCCCGACTTTGCGTTTCTGACTCATCTCCACAACGGCCATACGGCACCGGAGAGCGATGGCCAGCCGCACTATATGCAGATCAACGAAGGCGGTTACATCCCGGGAGACTGGTGCGATAACCTCTACCTCAACTATCCCGCCGGCGGCGATCCCAGTGAGATAATGTCCTTTCTCTGGTTTCACGATCACCGCATGCATCACACCGGTGCGAACGTCTACAAGGGCATGGTCGGTCTTTTCCCGGTATACGATCCCGGCATCCCCGATGGCAATGGCGGCATAGTACCCGGCACCGGCCTGGATACCGGCAATGAGAGTGACCCGGCCCCCAACCTACGGTTCCCCGGCGTACGGATCAACCGGGCGGCGGGACACTTCGATGTCAAGTACGATATCCCGATGGCCTTTTACGACTGTGCTCTGGACGACGGTGTTACACCGCACGCCGACATGCATATCGAGGACGCAGATTGCGGCAACATCCACCCGGAACAATGGGGAAAATCCTTTTTTAAGCACTATCCCGGGTCAGGTTTTGTCGGTGATATCTTCACGGTAAACGGAGTGGCCTTTCCAAAGCTCATTGTTAAGCGGCGCAGGTATCGTTTCCGTTTCCTGGACGCTTCGGTGGCCAGGATATATGAGCTTTGCCTCATGACTTCTGCGAACGGCCCACAGCCGATGCCTGGAACCCAGGGGCAGTGGCAGATCCCCGATGGAACGCTGTGGAGACCCTTTACCCAGATCGCCGGCATGGGAGGACTTCTGCCCACCCCGCTTCTTCGGGATTCCATCCAGATCTGGCCTGCGACCCGTAATGAGCATGTTATCGATTTCACTGATGTTGCACCGGGGACGGTAATATATCTCACCAACATCCTTGAGATGCGTGACGGCTTAAAGCCAGACAAGACCCCCAGTGACACCTGGGATCAGACCAATTATAAAGTACCGATGGTCAAAATCATTGTCTCGGGCGCACCGCTGCCCGAACCGGATAACAGCGTCATGCCCCAGCCGGGTGATACGTTGCGGCCGATGCCATTTTTGGCCAACACCACTGAACTGCCGAATATCACCAATACGGCCGGACTGCCCGTGTTCCATTTCCTATTGGATAAAAGCGGCAATGCCGGTAACGAAAACAGATGGCAGATCAACAACCTGCCCTTTGATCCGCTGAATCCGATAGCGACCTTCACAAGGGACCAACCGGTACTCTGGACCAATGAAAACGGCGGTGGTGGCTGGGTACATCCGATGCACATGCACCAGGAGGAGCATGTCGTCATTACCCGTGACGGCAAAGAGAACACTCCTGACGACATCGGCAAATCGGACGTAACCAACCTCGATCCCGGAGAAGTGGTGACGGTTTACCGGAATTTCAGGACATTTACCGGACGCTACGTGGCCCATTGCCACAACCTCGCCCATGAGGACCACAACATGATGTTTGGCTGGGAGATAATTGATCCGGTTTAAGGTTGATTTTCAAACCACGCAGATCCCCGGTAGCGTCCCATGGCCGGGGATCATTTCCAGAAGCCCCGTTTAAACGGGGCTTCCCTATTTTACAAGAAAACACATGAAAACAAGACAACTGATCAGCGTTTGCAGTATACTCATCTCACTCTTTCTGACAGCTCTGCCCTTTGGAGCGGACGCTCAAGCAGCCGCCAAGGCAGATTACAAACGGACTCTGCAAAACTATACAGTCCCGGACGTGACACTACTCAACCAGGACGGCAATAAAGTACACTTGAGATCTCTTCTCAACTCCGACAAACCTTTGATCATCAATTTTATTTTCACGACATGTACCACCATTTGTCCTGTACTTTCGGCAAACTACCTGAACATGCAGAACAAACTCGGTGATGACGCGGAAACAGTCCAGCTCGTCTCTATTTCGATTGATCCGGAACACGACAGACCCGAGCAGTTGCTGAAATACCTGCAGATGTTCAGGGCAAAAAAGGGGTGGGACTTCCTCACGGGAAGCCGCAACGATATCCTCCTGGTCATGGATGCCTTTGATGCGTCGGTCGTGGATAAGATGTCTCATATTCCTCTGTATATCCTCCGTGGGCCGAAGGCGGATGAGTGGGTTCGAATCCAGGGCCTGATAGGCGCGGCCGATCTGGTGAATGAGTTAGGGAGACTGCAGTAATGAACAATCTGTGTCTTGTCGTTACCATCCGGTTATTGTTGTTTTTGTTGCTGCTTCTTTTCTCTGCCCCTCAGGCCGGTGCGACGGATAGTAATCCGATAATCGGCAAGCCTCCATCAGGTCTGTCAGCCGAGGAGGCACTTCATCTCGGGGAAGCGATGTACCGCAGGGGCATGCTGCCGTCAGGTGAGCCGATGATTGGCTTCGTTCAGGGGGATATCGAGGTGAGCGGACCTATACTCACCTGTGCCAACTGTCATATGCGGAGCGGACTCGGTTCCTATGAAGGAGGAGTGACCACTTTGCCCACTAACGGTGCGAAGCTTTATTCCCCGCTCACCAACGGCTACGACCTGCCGAGCACCAGTATGGGATACAGACCGCTCACCGCCCCAAGGCCCGCCTATACCGACGAGGCACTTGCAACAGCCTTGTGGGAAGGTGTCGATGCGGCAGGCAGAGAAATGAGCGCGACTATGCCGCGCTATATCCTCGATGACCGTGAAATGGAGATCATGATTTTCTACCTTAAGAATCTCTCCTCAACCCACTCACCCGGAGCAACCAGAGAAGTTTTAAGGCTTGCAACCGTCGTGTCGGAAGGAATACCCCCTGACGATCGAAAGTCAATGCTTGCCCCCATGACCTCCTTCATAAAAAGGTTTCCGAGAAAGGTGATACTCGATGTCTGGGAACTGAAGGGCCCCCAGGACAGTTGGAGGACACAACTTGAAAAGCAGTATCGCCAACAGCCGGTGTTCGCCCTTCTCGGTGGCATTGTAGCTGGCCCCTGGCGCCCGGTGCACGAGTTCTGTGAGACAAACTCTATTCCCGCGATTCTGCCAATTACCAACCTGCCGGTCGTATCGGAGAGTGACCTCTATACTCTATATTTTTCAAAAGGATACTATCAGGAAGGGGAGGCTGCGGCAAAATATCTCGGTCATGCAGTTGAACTTCCTCCTGACAAGACGGTCGTCCAGGTCTATAGAGAAACGGATAAGGGGAAGACTTTAGTCGAGGGTTTTACCCACTCCTGGAACAAGCTTGGCAGCTCACGCGTCATCAACTGGACGATCGACGGAAGTGAAACAACCGGCGTGCAGTTTTGGCGGAAGGTTGCTGACAAGTACCCAGGTGCGGTACTGGTTCTCTGGCTGGAACCTGACGACCTGACTGGCATCGAGACACTCGGTGAACTCCGTCAGAAACCTCACATGGTTTTTTTCTCTTCGACAATGATTAACGAAGCTTACACCGTTATCCCGGATAAATTACGTAATTTAAGCTATATAACCTATCCATTCGGATTGCCGGATGAGAGAGCGATATCCCGGATCAATGCCGCACAGTTCTGGCGGGGCAGGCACGTCCAGTCGCCGAATAAGGCGATCGCGGAGATGGTCTATTCTCAAGTTGGCCTTTTTTCCCAGGCTTTCGGTGGCTTGAAAAACAATCGCTACCGCGATTATTTTCTTGATCTGTTCGATATGATGGAGGACCAAACCGGCTACGGCGTGCGATATCCCAGACTGAGTTTTGGCCCCGGACAGAGATACGCCTCGAAAGGCTGCTACATCGTCTCCCTCACCAGGGGCCCTGAGCCTGAACTCATTAAAGAGAGCGACTGGATCATATACTGATAAGTCTCTGCACCGGATCATAAGCTCGTTGATTTTCAAACATGGAGTTTTACCGTGAGAACACTCATTTTAAGCATGGCGATCTTTGTCCTTTTGGTTGCATTCGTCGGCGCAGGTGAGCAGAAACCCATGCAGCCCACCTCGAAAGACAAATGTCCTATTTGCGGTATGTTTGTTGCGAAATATCCTGACTTTCTCGCTCAGATCATTTTTAAGGATGGATCATACGCGTTCTTCGACGGACCAAAGGATCTGTTCAAATATTACCTGGCACATCAAGATAAGACCTCTGCAAACAAGGATTCCGATGTAGACTCCATCTACGTGAAGGACTATTATACTCTTGTGCCTATTGACGGCCGCACCGCCTTTTATGTCATCGGCAGTGATATATACGGTCCTATGGGCAAAGAACTTATCCCCTTTGACAAAGAATCCGATGCAAGGGAATTCATGAAAGATCATCTGGGAAAATCGGTATTGCATTTCAAAGAAGTGACAGCTTCAACACAGCAGGATATGAACTGATTTTCATGCGAAAATCGAGCATTTACCTTCTATATGTCGCCGTCAACCTTCTTATGGTCTGCCTGGTATTTGTCCATGCCGCGTATAAACGTGAGACAGCCGCAGACATGGTGCTGGAAAAAAGTGCAATGGTAACGCGTCTTGAGCTGACCGATCTCTGCCTGTTCACCGATGCCAGATACGCTCGCCATCCGGCCATGACCGACATGAACAGCGCCCTGCAGGATATGCCCATGGCGTTTGAGCACTTTCCCTCGGGCTCCCTTATGACTCCGCCCCCACACCTGAAGAAACCGCATGGGACGTATTGAGAAACAGAGAAACGTCCTCGATTTCACGCTGTCGTCACTGTGGCGGAGAAAGCGCAAGAATGCGGCACTCCTCTTCGTCTACACCGTCGTTGTCTTCCTCCTCGGCTCAGTCATGTTTTTCACTCATTCCATCCGCAAGGAGGCTGCCCTGGTTCTGCAGGGTGCACCCGAGATTGTGGTGCAGAAACTTGTCGCCGGCAGGCAGGACCTGGTCCCTCTCGATTACATACAAAAAATCAAGGGGATAAGAGGCGTAACTTCGATAAGCGGCCGTCTCTGGGGATATTATTACGACGCAGCAATCGGGGCAAATTACACCCTTATGGTTCCGGCCAAGGTCCGGATCAATTCGGGGAGCGTGGAAATAGGGAAAGGCGTTTCGCAAAGCCGGCAAATCTTTAGGGGTGATTTGCTTACTCTGAGAGCCTACAACGGTCAACCGATGTTTTATCAGGTTGAACAAATCTTCCCCGCTGAATCGGCCCTGGTGTCAGCTGACCTGATCCTAATGAGCGAACTGGATTTCAGAAACCTGTTTCAGTTTCCCGAGGGACAGGTAACCGATCTCACCCTGAAGGTGAGAAATCCTCGGGAGATGGTGACGATTGCCCGAAAAATAACGGAGCTTCTCCCCGGGACAAGACCGATCATCCGTGACGAAATTCTGCGGACCTACGACTCGGTTTTTGATTGGCGGGGAGGTATTCTCATCGTTATCCTTTTTGTGGCGGTCCTCTCTTTCATCATTTTCGCCTGGGATAAAGCCTCGGGACTCAGCGCGGAGGAACGAAGGGAAATAGGCATCTTAAAATCCATCGGCTGGGAGTCCTCGGATATTATCCTGATGAAGTTCTGGGAGGGGATCGTCATCTCTTTTTCAGCTTTTCTCCTTGGCATAGTGTTCGCGTACCTGCATGTATTTTTCACTTCCTCGGTACTCTTTGAACCGGTGCTCAAGGGATGGTCGGTGCTCTATCCCGACTTTCGGCTCGTACCCTTTATCGACGTCCACCAGCTCGCGACCTTATTTTTCCTTACCGTAATCCCGTACACGGTGGCGACCATCATTCCTTCCTGGAGAGCCGCCACGATCGATCCAGACTCGGCGATGAGGGCCTGACCATGATCAAGCTGACGGACGTTCGAAAAGTGTTCAATGCGGGCAAGCCAAACGAGTTTGTGGCGGTGCAGGGTGTACACCTGGAGATAGCCACACGACAGGTTACAATCCTTAAGGGCCCCAGCGGCTCGGGAAAGACAACACTGCTGAGTATTCTCGGATGCATGTCCCGGCCGACCTCGGGAAGAATACTGCTGCACGACAGAGAGATCACCAGCCTCCCCGAGCGATTTCTGACGGAGATACGGCGTGATACCTTCGGCTTTATTTTTCAGCACTTTAACCTGATCAAAGGGGTAACTGTCCTTGAGAATGTGATGTTACCGGCATATCCGCGCGGCGAAAAACGTTCCCTGTTGCAGCAAAGAGCGATGACCTTGCTGCAGGCTTTCAACCTCGGCCCGAAAGCAGCATCGAAAATAGAATGGCTCTCGGGCGGCGAAGCCCAGAGAGTTGCTATTGCCAGGGCACTGATCAATGATCCGGAGGTAATTATCGCCGATGAACCGACCGCCCACCTGGATACGAGGCTTTCCAGTGAATTCATGGCAACAATAGGACGGCTGAAGGATGAGGGGAGAACCATCCTCATTGCCAGCCACGACCCGCTCGTCTACGCATCGGATTTGGCCGACAGTGTCATTGAGATGAGAGACGGGACCATTATTCCTGCCTCGGTGATATCGTGATTCTCCATCCCCCGATAATCGCCCTGCTGCTCGGTTCCTGCCTGACGTGCCTCATGCTTCTTCTCGCCGTTCGGGATGGCCTGCAAATTGCCCGGAAATGGGACCTCACCAGCGGCAGCGAACTGCAACTGGAACTCGAAAGAAAAACATATCTCGTCTCAACCATCATCAGTTATGCCTTCGGTTTTCAGCTGCTCTCCTTCTTCCTGTTCATCTATACGGCAAATGACCTGTCCCGGCTGTTTGTCGGGGCAATGTGTGCCGTCGGCACCCTTAATGTCAACGCCTACGGCTACCCGACGCTTCTTCTCAAAATTGTAACATTTCTTTTGGCGGGTACCTGGCTCATCCTGAATTTCACCGACAACCAGGCTTACGACTACCCGCTGATAAAAAGAAAATATCTGCTTCTCCTTCTCATTGCACCGATTATCCTGGCCGAAACAATACTGCAGACCATCTATTTTCTGCAACTCAGCCCCGACGTAATCACTTCCTGCTGCGGCAGCCTCTTCAGCAGTGAAGCGTCAGGCGTAACCGCAAGCCTAGCCGCCTTCCCGGCCAATGAGATGAGGATTGTTTTCTACAGCTTACTGGGTGTGACGCTTCTTACCGGCATCTTCTTTTACCGAACAACGGGCAGGACAGGCTACCTGTTTTCCCTTCTCTGCCTGGCCGCTTTTCTCGTCGCCATTGCTGCGCTCATCTCGTTTATCTCCCTCTATATTTATGCAATGCCGACCCACCACTGTCCGTTTTGCATCCTGCAGAAGGAATATGGCTATATCGGCTATATTATGTATACCCTGTTGCTTACCGGTGCGGTGTCGGGGATGGGAATCGGCCTGCTCATGCCTGTACGGAAGATAGCCAGCCTCAAGGAGATCGTACCATCCATCCTGCGCAAACTCACCCTATTCGCTCTGGTCGCTTACGGACTGTTTGCATTGATGACAAGCTACAAAATGATCTTCTCTGATTTTCGGCTAACCTGAAAATACAATCCAAAGGCAAAAGGCCTTGATCCATGTAACGGCATCAAGGCCTTTCAAAAGAAGCTCCTATGCGGACAGTATCAGGCGTTGACGGTTTCCTCAACCTTGTCGACACGCACCGCACAGGCTTTATATTCCGGGGTTCCCGAGATGGGGTCCCGGTGGTGGGAAGTCAGGACATTGGTGAGCACATCCTGGTGATGAAACGTCATGAAAACATTACCCTTTTGTGATCGATCGGTGACCTTGGCACGGACCGTCACCTCCCCGCGTCTCGATGAAACCTTCACCCAGTTCCGGTCCTTAATCCCGAGCGCCGCCGCATCATCCGGACTGATCTCCACCCGTTCTATCGGAACCACCTGGGCAATACCATGGGACCGTCTGGTCATCGAGCCGTTGTTGTAATGCTCGCGGATTCGCCCGGTGATGAGCACCAGGGGATAGTCTTCGTCCGGTACCTCCCCTGAACCCTGATGGTCGAGGGGGAGAAAGGCGGCGAGGCCGTTGGCCCTGGCAAAGAGGTCGGTATAGAGGGTGGTGGTACCGGGATGATCTTTATCAGGACAAGGCCACTGGATACTTTGTTCTTCCAGCCGGTCGTAGCTGATCCCACCGTAGATGGGTACCAGCGAGGCGATCTCATCCATGATTTCTGCCGGGTTGTTATAGGACAGCGGGTAACCCATCAGGGTGGAAACCTTGCACAACACCTCCCATTCGGCCATACCGGCCAGGGGCGGAATGGCCTTGCGCACCCTTTGTACCCGCCGTTCGCCGTTGGTAAAGGTACCGTCTTTCTCGGCAAAACTGGCACCCGGCAGGATGACGTCGGCAAAGCGGGTGGTCTCAGTGTGAAAGATATCCTGAACAACCAGGAACTCGACTGCTTTCAGTGCCTTGCGCACGTGGTTGAGATCAGGGTCGGTCTGGGCCGGATCCTCACCGAGGATATAAATTCCCTTGAATTTGCCATTCACGCATTCATCGAGCATCTCCACCGATTTCAGGCCAGGTTCTTTTTTGATCTTTCTGCCCCAGGCCGCTTCGAATTTTTCACGGATTTTCGGATCGGCCACCGACTGGTAGCCGGGCAGGGTAGCCGGCAGCGGTCCGAGGTCGGAAGCCCCCTGGACGTTGTTCTGTCCCCTCAGGGCCATGATGCCGGTGGACGGCCGGCCTATCTGACCGCAGACCAGAGCCAGGTTGGCTATGGCCATGGAGTTTTCCGTGCCGGTCCGGTGTTCGGTAACCCCGAGACCGTAGACGATCATCGCCTTGTCGGCATGGGAATAGGTCCGCGCGGCCTCGATGATTTTTTCCCGGGCCACGCCGGTCAGTTTTTCGACCCGGTCAAGATCATATTCCACGACCTTGGCCTTCAGTTCATCGAAATCCTCGGTCCTTGCGGCGATGAACTCTTTATTTTCCCAGCCATTTTCGATAATGACGTTGATCAGACCGTTTAAGAGAGCGATATTGCTGCCCGGTTTCAGATTCATCCAGACGTCGGCCCGCTGGGCCATCCAGGTTTTGCGCGGGTCGCTGACGATCAGTTTTGCGCCATTACTTATCGCTTCTTTCAGGTAGAGCGAGACAATGGGATGCGCCTCCGTCGGATTGGAACCGAAAAGGAACAGGACATCCATCCCCGGCATCTGGGAGAGAGAATTGGTAGCAGCACCTGCTCCAAGGCTTGTGGCCAGACCGGCCACGGTAGGGGCGTGTCAGACCCGGGCGCAGTTATCGACATTGTTCGAGCCGACCGCCGTGCGCACCCATTTGGCCAGAAGGTAATTCTCCTCATTGGTGCACCGCGACGAGGAAAAACCGCCCACCGTATCCGCCCCGTATTTCTCGATCAATTCCTTGAACTTGCCTGCGACAAGCGTTAAGGCCTCATCCCAGGAGGCCTCCCGGAAACCGTCCCCTTCTTTGATCAGGGGTGTGGTGATCCGGTCCTCACTGTGGATAAAATCGTAGCCGTATCGACCCTTGATACAGAGGTTGCCCTTATTGACCGGGGCATCGTAGTCCGAATCGACCCCGACCACCTTGTCGTCTTTCACTTTCAGGAAAAAGTTGCAGCCGGTACCGCAATAGGAGCAGGTGGTCTTCACCCTTGTCACCTCGTTGAACCGGCCCAACCCCCGGCTCTTTCTGTCGGTTAAGGCGCCGGTAGGGCAGGCAGAGACACACTGACCGCAGAACTCACAATTTTTCAAACTGCGGGGCCTGGAAAAGGCGGTATCCGGGATAGCATTGAAGCCGCGATTGGTCATGTCGATGGTACCGGCCATGACCACTTCATTGCATATTCTCGTGCAGCGGCCGCAGACAATACATTTATTGGCCTCAAAGGTGATAAAAGGATTGTCTTCCCTGATCGGCAGCGCCCATTGCTCCCCGGGAAACCTGTGCAGATCTGCATCATACCGATAGGCCATCTCCTGGAGAGTGCAGTTGCCGGTCGCTTCGCAGCACATGCAGTCGTTGGGATGGTTGGACAGAAGCAGTTCGATGATGGTTTTACGCAGCCGGGTGAGACGCGGGCTCTCGGTGGTCACCCGCATATCTTTGGCAGCAGGGGTGGTGCAGGAAGTGAGAGGTTTCGCGGCACCGGCAACCTCAACCAGGCAGAGACGGCAGCCGCCATAGGGTTTCAACCGTTTGTCGTGGCACATGGTCGGAATGGGAATATCGTTGTCCTGACAGACTTCAAGCACGGTTTTCCCCTGCTGAAATTCGATATCCCTGTCATTGATCGTCATCGTGAGCATCTGCGTCATGAGATACATCTCCAGAGTAGAAAAAAAGCCGAGTATTAGCGCTCTGTCCAGCATTGACATCCTGTGCTGTGGACGAACGCACCAATGAAATATTGGGGGACAATATACCAGGGGAGAAATAAATATGCAAATATTGCATATTTATTTTTTCATGAATTTTGAGGCAGTTGTGAATATCATCGCTCCCGAGGCCAAGGCTCTCTGCCTCCTGGACTGCATGCAGGTTCCCGCCATGGGGGATTTAGAGCTTCTCACTTGTTGTTTTCCAAAGAAAGCAGGTAGGATCTGAGGTTTTTGGCACTCTTGGTCAGGCCCAGTTTCCGGCGAAGCCTCTTGCGATGAAAATCGACCCCACTTACGGAGATACCCATCACCTCGGCGATATCCTTGCTTGTTCTGCCATTGCCGACCAAATTGGCCACTTCCAGTTCCTGCGGGGTCAGTAAAAGGTTGAGACTGCTCAGACTGTAGAGAAAAGGAGAAACAATATCCTTCAGGTTCATGTTCACGACCTCAACCAAGGTCCGCTGTTTTTCGGTCAAATTCCCCTGCTGGAGGTTTTCCACATAGGGGAGGACCAGTCGATCGACATTGGCATAAATGGTTTCTTCGATCCTGCGTTTGTCCTCATCACGCTGCCGCAGCAATACCCGCAAGGCCGTGTTGGTTTCTTCAAGGCGCTCCCGTTCTGCCAGCAGTTCGGCTTCTTTTACCTCAAGCTCTTTCTGTATCTCAATGATCGGAGTAATATTCTCATGGGTTACAATTACTTTGCTGACCTTCTCCTCTCGAAAGGGAACTACCCGGATCGCATACCACCTTTTTATCTCCGGAGAATGGCAGGGATCAGAAACTCGTCAATTTCTCCGCCGATAACATCGCGAATTCCCCCCGCAATACGCAGGGCTTCACTATTCATCTCACCACTTGCAGCTTCACAGATGGAAAGGTAGTTGATGCCTACGCTGTCAAGGGTTCCCTTCATGCCGTTTTCCTTAGCGAAATCCTGCCAGGCCCGGTTCGTTTCAATTATTACCCCCCGATCATCAAGAATAGCGATATGTGCTGACAGCGAATCAATGACCACCTTATAGAGCGTTGGTTCCAGCATTCGTTCTCCTTTTAATAATAGTACCAACTACCATTTATCTACATATTGATACCCATTGTGTCAAGGTGGATCGGCGTTACTGTTCTAGGCATCAGATGCTACTGAGCATCAAGAGAAAACAATTCAAAATATACTGACGAGGTAGAAAAATGAAAAGCGGATACGAATCACTCACCTGGCTAAACGATAAGGATGGCAAAGAATATGTTTGCACACTGGATAACACTGCGAACAAAAAATCTTTTGACCAACTTACTCAAGATGAAAAAAGACACTGCTCCGATGTCAATCAAATCGTCGGAACCGAGAGATGGTAGAACAATTCACCGGTCCCCGCTGCCGCGAGGACCGGTTTAAGGGGCGGAGGAGGGCGACAATTTTATGAACTTAGAAAAATATTTTTCAGAACATACGGGAACAGGTGTGATGGCCACTGCCGACAATACAGGTCAGGTAAATACTGCCATTTACGCTAAGCCTCACATCTTTGACGATTCCACTGTGGCATTCATCATGCGTGACAGGCTGACCAGAAAGAATCTTCTTGAGAATGGTCATGCCAGCTACCTGTTTTATGAAAACGGTCCCTCATACAAAGGTTTGAGGTTGCAGGTGAAGCTGGTCGATGAATCAAACGATCAGGAACTGATAAACAGGCTGTCAAGAAGAAGTGGTGGATCGGGAGATACAACAGCGGACGAATCAAGATTTCTGCTGAGGTTTTCGGTTGAAAAATGTCTGTCCCTGATCGGCGGCAAGGAGGTTGGCATCCAATGAGGTCACCTGCCCACTCCATCAGGCTGGGGTTGTGCTGTCTTTTCAGCCGGGAGAACATTCAGTTTAAGACGCATACCGCAAAGCATCTGCTGAAATTCCCCCGGCAAAAAAGGCTGGCAAAACTGTCTGAAACCATTGTTACAAATGTGCTTGCACTGAAAAAAGCCGTGGAGTTCTGCGATAAAAATAGCATTGGCTCATTTCGCATCAACAGCAGGATCCTGCCGCTTAAAACCCACCCCGAGGCTGGCTACCAGCTGAGTGAGTTACCGGATCGCGCAGAGATCTTCTCCACCATGGCAAAGATCGCTACCCTGGCCAAAATGAGAGACATACGCCTGACATTTCATCCCGATCAGTTCACCCTGCTCTCATCGGCCGACCGGGAGGTGACCAGGCGATCACTGGACGAACTGCTCTACCACCAGGAGGTGGCAGAGCTACTTGGAGCGGATGTCATCACCTTGCATGGAGGTGGAGCGTACGGCAACAAGACAGCGGCCCTTGAGAGAGTGGCTAAGAGAATCGATCTGCTGCCTATTGGACTTAGAAGCAAGCTGGCTCTGGAAAATGATGACAGGACCTATAGTCCGGAGGATCTTCTCCCCTTATGCCGTAAAATGGAAATACCGTTGGTCTACGATATTCACCACCACCGCTGTAATAAAGACAATCTGACCGTAGAAGAAGCGACCAAACAGGCACTTGCAACCTGGAGCCGAGAACCACTTTTTCATATTTCTTCGCCAAAAGATGGCTGGCAGGTTGCCGCAATACGACCTCACCACGATTTCATAGACCTGGACGATTTTCCCGCCTGCTGGAAAAACCTGCAGATAACCGTCGAGGTTGAAGCCAAAGCCAAGGAAGTAGCCGTTTTAAAACTTCTAAGGGAGTTGCGCTTACAGCAGGAAGGGTTGCAGACAAGCGCCCCGGAGAAAGGGAAGAGAAGCGCCACCGCCTGATACCTCAACCATCTGCCCTGCTCTACCGCGAAGTGGCTATCGAGCTGCCAATTGTCTTTTTCAAAAACAATCTTTTCTGGAGTACTGCAATCATGAAATTTTTGCTGGTCGCATTGATCCTACACCTGTTCACTTACTCAAATGTGAGCCTGGCAGGAACAAACAACATGGATGCCTTGGGAAAGGGCGATGTTCGATACCTCGGCTTCTTAAAGGTCTACGAGGCAACCCTCTACGCTCTGGCACCGTTTGACAGCAAGAGTATTCTCGACAAACACGTTTCCAAATGTCTGCAGCTCGAATACTCGATGTCTCTTTCCGCCGCCGACTTTATCCTGGCAGCAAAGACGATTCTGGCTCGGCAGCAGGACCAGAAGAAACTTGATCAACTCCAACCCGAAATAGACCTTCTGCACGGGGCTTACCAGGACGTCAAGAAGGGAGACAGATACCGACTTTGCTACCAGGCCCAGGATCGAACGACAACTCTTGCCTTCAACGACCGGGAACTGGTGGCTATCCCATCGGCTGATTTTGCATCGGTCTATTTTGGTATCTGGCTTGGTCCGAATGCACCTATCGACGAAAAACTTAGAAACGATTTGCTGAAATACCAGCGGGGGCAGTCCCCAGGGGAGTGACAAGGATGGACACGTTTCTCAGAACCTATCAAAAATTAACGGCTGGCAATCTCCAAGAGCTCGCCAACCTGTATACCGAGGATATTCGGTTTATAGACCCTGTCCATGAGATAAAGGGGCTTAACCGATTAACCGAATACTTTGCCAATCTCTACAGTTCCATTGGCAGGATAGGATTTCAGTTCAGCCATCAGGTGCGTCAAGGTGCCGAAGGCTACGTCCAATGGCAGATGACCTTCACCCATCCCCGGTTAAAAAAAGGCCGGGAAATTGTCGTTCCCGGAGCCAGTTATCTGCACTTTACCGGCGAAGATAAAGTCAATCTGCACCAGGACTATTTTGATCTCGGCGCCATGCTTTATGAGCACCTCCCGATGTTGGGTGGAATAATCTCCACTATAAAAAGGAGGTTGAGTTCATGAACATTCTCATTACCGGGGCCACTTCAGGAATAGGCAAACAGCTGGCCATCGATTACCGGGCCGAAGGCCATCAGGTCTGGGCTCTGGGACGAAACGAAGACATCTTGACTGAACTTGCCGCAAGGGGTTTACAGGTGGGGAAAGTGGATCTTACCAATCGCAGGGAAAGCCTTGACTGGTTTGGCGCACTCCCATCGATCGACCTGGCTATTCTCAATGCCGGGACCTGTGAGTACGTTGATATGCCGGACTTTGACAGTGAAAAGGTGATCCGGGTCATGCGATCCAACATCGAGTCGATGGCCATCTCCATTGAAGGCGTTTTGCCGGCGCTTCGTAAAGGTGTTTCGCCCCACCTGGTTGGCGTCGGGTCCTCGGCAGCCTATGTGCCCCTGCCCCGGGCCGAAGCCTACGGCAGCTCAAAAGCTGCGGTAGCCTATATGCTTCAGACCCTGCGAATTGCACTGGTCAGGGAGAATATCGATGTCAGCCTGGTCTGCCCCGGTTTTGTCAAAACCCCCCTTACCGATCGCAACGATTTTCCAATGCCTTTTCGGGTCAGCACCGAGGAGGCAAGCAGGGCAATTCGCAAAGGCATTGCCGCACGGAAAAAGGAAATTCATTTTCCGAAGCGGTTCACCTGGTTGTTGAAAATAATGGCTCTGCTGCCCTCTGCTCTGTGGTTGAGGCTTGCCAAGAGGATGCTCCGATGACGGCCAGAAAAAAGATAGCCATAATAGGTTCCGGAATATCAGGACTTACCTGTGCCTACCACCTCGCTGACAAAGCGGATATTACCGTCTTTGAGGCCAGCGACTATATCGGTGGCCACACCCATACCGTTGCGGTGGAAAAGGAAGGCGAACGTTCGAGCATCGACACCGGATTCATTGTCTTTAATGACCGCACCTATCCGGAGTTTATGAGGTTGATCAAGGAATTAGGGGTATCCTACCAGCCGACCGAAATGAGTTTTTCCGCTCGAAACGATGCCTTGAACCTGGAATATAACGGCAACAACCTCAATACCCTGTTTGCCCAGAGAACGAATCTCTTCCGGCCTCTTTTCCTGCGGCTGGTTCTGGACATACTGCGATTTAACAAAGATGTCAGAAAAGAAAAAAACAGAGCAAATGACACAACCATAGGGGAATACCTGGAAAATACAAAATATTCCACCGTTTTTAAATATAACTATCTGCTGCCGATGGTTGCGGCAATCTGGTCGATGGGGCCGGAAAGCTGCCTTGAATTTCCTTTACAATTTTTTGTTCGCTTCTTCGACAACCATGGCCTGCTGGACCTCACCAACCGGCCTCAGTGGTTTACCATCAGAGGCGGCTCAAGCAGTTATATCGAGCCCCTTACTCAAGCCTTCCGGGAAAAAATCAAACTGGCCACCCCGATAACCCGAATTGAGCGGCAGGAAGGCGGCGTGCTGGTTGCGACGGTGAACAAGACATTCCTCTTTGACGAGGTGATTTTAGCCTGTCATGGAGACCAGGCCCTGAGCCTGCTGTCTCATCCAACGGCTGAAGAGAAAACGGTTCTCGAGGCCTTCCAGTTCATAGATAACACGGTGGTGATGCACACGGACACAGCATTGCTGCCAAAGAGAAAAAGTGCCTGGGCGAGCTGGAATTACCGGGTGGACAATAGTGCCAACAGCAGAACCACCCTCACCTATAATATGAATATCCTCCAGCGGTTAAATAAAAAACATACCTATCTGGTGACCCTCAACCAGGATATTGATGAGCAGCATGTACTGGGTCGATTTACCTACAGCCATCCTGTCTACACAAAGGCTGCGATTGCCGCCCAACAGCAATGGCACACCATCTCCGGGGTGAAGAACATCCATTACTGCGGTGCCTACTGGTTCAATGGTTTTCATGAAGATGGGGTGCGTAGTGCTCTCAGGGTAGTGAAAAGGTTGGAGGGCAGCAAATGAACGCAGCAATCTACGTCGGGACCATCGCTCATCAGCGGCACATCCCCAAACCACACCAGTTCAGCTATCCATTTTTCATGTGGTACCTGGACCTTGACGACCTGGACAGGGTTCCCAATCTTGGCCGCTGGTTTTCCATAGACAAATGGGCACTCAGCCGGTTTCACCGGCCTGACTACCTGGGCGACCCGAAAAAACCACTTGCGGCTGCAATCAGACAAAGAATGGCAGAACTGACAGGCATTCCCGCGACCGGCAAAATCTACGGATTGATGAACATGCGGACATTGGGCCTCTATTTCAGTCCGGTCAATTTCTATTACGCTTTCAGTTCAGAAGGAGAGCTCAGTCATTTCCTCGCCGAAGTCTCGAACACTCCCTGGAACGAGCGCCATCAATATGCCCACTATGTCGCGGACAATCAGCTCTCACCTGTACACGCCAAGGCATTTCACGTCTCGCCATTCAACCCGATCAGCCAGACGTACAGATGGCAAATAGAGGTTCCCGGTGACACTCTCGGGGTGCACCTGTCGATTGAAGACCACCGCGGTCACATCTTCGAAGCCCATCTCAATCTGACCAGGCATCCACTCACCCGTAAATCGGTGAAAAAAGAGCTTATCAGAAAACCGGTCATGACCGCTTTTATTCTTGCCGGAATCTACTGGCAGGCCTTGAAAATCTTTATAAAAGGCATCCCCTATGTCAGCTACCAGAAGGAGACGATATGAACGGAGCAACAACCACAGGACACTTTCGTACAGCGGAAACACCCCAGTCGAGGACCGGGACATGGGCAAGACATATCGTTTTGAAGATGCTCGGCAAGATACGATTTGGCCAAATCATCCTGCAGGAAAGCGGTGAACGGATGATTTTCGGCAGTGACGGGGAGCTGTCGGTGCAGGTTACCATACGTAACCCTGAATTCTACAGGAAGGTCCTTTTCGGAGGCTCTATCGGTGCCGGTGAGGCCTACGTAAGCCATGATTGGGAAACGGATGATCTTACCCGACTGGTCAGGATTATGGTCCTCAATATGGAGTTGCTGGACAGGATGGAGCGCGGATTTGCCTGGCTGCTCTCTCCCTTTCGGCTTGTTTCCCATATCCTTAAGCGGAACAGCCGGCGTGGTGCGAAAAAAAATATCCTCTCCCACTATGATCTGGGCAATGAGATGTACCAGTCCTTTCTCGATCCCACCATGATGTACTCGGCAGCCATCTATCCTGATGCCGCGAGTACTCTGGAGGCTGCTTCCCGGCACAAACTTTCGATAATCTGCAAGAAACTGAATCTCCAGCCAACGGATAGGGTTATTGAGATCGGCTCAGGCTGGGGTGGTTTCGCTCTCTACGCCGCGAAGAACTACGGCTGTCATGTGACAACCACCACCATCTCCGATGCCCAGTACGAGGAGGCCAAAAGGCGAATCATTGCTGCCGGACTTGAAGATAAAATCACTCTTTTACACCGGGATTATCGTGATCTCTCTGGGTCTTACGACAAACTGGTAAGCATTGAAATGATCGAGGCCGTAGGGCACAAATATCTTCCTGAATTTTTTCGTAAATGCGGAGCACTCCTTAAAAAAGACGGCCGGATGCTTTTGCAGGCGATCACCATTACCGACCAGAAATATAAGCAGTATATCTCTGCAGTTGACTTCATCCAGCGACACATATTCCCCGGCGGCTGTATACCATCCAACCACCGGATGATGGAACTGCTGGCGAGTCAGACCGACATGGTGGTGCGGCACCTGGAAGATTTTGGTTTTGATTACGCCAGAACCATCAGAGATTGGCGGACGCGGTTCAATAGGTCTTTTTCTTCCCTGAAAGACAAAGGGTACGACGAAACCTTCAGAAGACTATGGGAATTCTACCTCTGTTATTGTGAAGGTGGTTTTCTGGAAAGATCAATCAGCGTTGTACAGCTGGTAGCCACCCGACCGGCAAATCGTATCAGCTCTTAAAGCCGATGAATGCGCTGGTCAATATTCTGATCTATCAGGTCATCTGGTTTCTTTGCGTAATCGGTGAAACGAGAGGTGCCATACTGGCCATTCCCCTATTGGGATTGCATCTCTTTTTTACCCAAAACCGCAAAAATGATCTGCAGTTGATGGCCGCTTTTTTCGTTGCAGGCCTGGTTATCGATGGCAGTCTTTATGGTGTCGGTTTTTTTAGCTTCGAGGCGCCGGCACGGCCAATTCCTTTCTGGTTGGCTGTCATCTGGCTTGCCTTGGCGACCCTGCCGCACAACAGTCTTGGCTGGCTTAAGGGACGGCCTTTTCTTTCAGCTCTTTTCGGGGCAACAGGAGGACCACTGGCATATTGGGCGGGAGTTCGTTTAGGGGCAGCGTCTTTTAACTGGCCCCTTGTCCCATCGCTGCTCCTGCTGGCGGCGATATGGGCATTATTGTGGCCGGGCGCAATGCACTTAGCCGGCAAAGCAGCCCCCGATTTCGGCAGATTTTTTAAAAAGCCTGGTTAATGATGCAACAATAATCTGCGTCTGATTTGCTAAACAGAAAGTGACGGCTAACGGGAAGTTTGGTCGGGAAAAAACAGTTCTTTGAACCGTTTATCGGCAAAATCCTCTATTTCATGCTGCAGTTGCCGGTATTTTTTGATTAACTCATTGGCCCTGGGAGTAAGGACCGTGCCCCCTCTGTTGCCACCGCCTTTCTGCGGTACGACCAGTTCGTCGGCAATGTTGTTTTGCAGAATCTTGATATGGGTCCAGGCCTTTTTATAATTCATGCCCATTTTTGCCGCCGCTTTGGCGATGGAACCCTCCTGCTCGATCAGCTCGAGAATCTCTGTTTTTCCTTTGCCGAAAAGAAGATCGTGCTGCTCGTTTTCAATCCAGGTTTTTGTTTTTACATGGAGGCGGCCGGCTGCATTTTCAATCATTGTCCTTAATCCCGGGGAGAGCGAGAGTGGTATGGTTGGAGACATTATTTCTCAACCATACCGAAAGGACTCAAATGTTTCAAGCCGCTTGGCACCGTGCGGCTAAACCTTATTTTACACCGAAATAGACGGGCTCATTGCCCGGTTTCCATTTGATATTGCACCCCATGCTTGGCCGCTGCTCTTTAGAAATCGGCCGTTCGGCGACCAGCGATTCCACTGCCGACGACAGATCCGCCCCGGTGATCGGCTCACTGTTTCCAGGTCTTGCGCTGTCGAACTGTCCGCGGTAAGCCAGTTTCTGCCGGGCATCGAAGAGGAAAAAATCCGGGGTACAGGCTGCGCCATAGGCCTTTGCCACCCGCTGCTCTTCATCGACCAGATATGGAAAGGAATAGCCATGGTTTTTTGCATCGATGGCCATGTTCGGCGGGCTGTCATCCGGATGGGCGTTGAAATCGTTGCTGTTGATGGCCACCACCGTTATCCCCTGTTCCTGATAGCTGCGAATTTTCTCCACCAGTTTTTTGCGAATATGAATGACGTAGGGACAGTGGTTGCACATGAAGACGACCAGCAGTCCTTTTTTGATCGGCTGGTCGGCTAGCGAATAGGGTTTTCCGGACGAGTCCGGCAGGGTGAAGTCAGGTGCCTTCATGCCCAATTCCTGCATAATGGAAGGTGTCAGTACCATGGTATACCCCCTTGTATTGAAGTGCTTTTAATCGACATTGCCGGCGTTTCCCAAAATGATCGACGTAAGGTTTATGTATGCATCGCTCGCCAGCTAATCAAGGCTTAAGGCTTGACGGCAGGACGCAGACAAGGTAATTTTCGGCGCACAATTGAAGACTAAACCCTGGGGGAGTCTGCGGACTGAGAATTCCACTGCAGTGGAATGACCCTTTGAACCTGATCCGGGTAATACCGGCGTAGGGAACGGACGAATTGAGCATCTGACCGACTGCTCCTCTGAAGACCGCTTCCCGCGGTCTTTTTTTTCGTCAAAATTACAGGAGAAGCAGCACATGAAAACCCAGATGGAATTTGCCCGGGAAGGCAAGCTTACCGAAAAAATGATGGCAGCAGCCAGAGAAGCAGCCATCTCTCCGGAAACCCTGCGCGACAACATCGCCAGAGGAACCGCCATCATCTGCCATAATAATCTCCATAAAAACGGCAGACCACTTGCCGTGGGCGAGGGTATCAGGACCCGGGTCAACGCCAATATCGGTACGAGCAAGGACGATACCAGCATTGACAGGGAGCTGGAAAAAGCCCGCGTGGCGGTCAAGGCCGGGGCCGATGCCCTGATGGACCTCTCCACCGGCGGGCCGATCGACGAAATCCGCGCCGCCATCATCGCCGAAACCGACATCTGCATCGGTTCCGTACCGCTGTACCAGGCGGCCTGCGAGACGGTGGTGAAAAAAGGCCAGGCCATTGTCGAGATGAGCGTCGACGACATCTTCGCCGGAATCAAGAAACATCTCGACGACGGCGTTGATTTCATCACCGTGCATTGCGGGGTAACCCGGCGCACCCTGGAATTTATGGACCGGGAGGGCCGGCTGATGGACGTTGTGTCCCGGGGCGGTTCCTTTACCTGTGCCTGGATGGCTCACAATGAGGCGGAAAATCCGCTCTATCAATATTACGACCGGCTGCTCGAGCTGGTAAAACCCTACGATGCCACCCTCTCTTTGGGCGACGGCTTTCGTCCCGGCTGCATCGCCGACGCGACCGACAGAGCCCAGATCCACGAGCTGCTCATCCTCGGCGAGTTGACCCAGAGGGCCTGGGACCAGGGCATTCAAGTCATGATTGAGGGCCCGGGCCACGTGCCGCTCAACCAGATCGAGGCCAATATCAAGCTGCAGAAGCGGACCTGCCATGGAGCGCCCTTCTATGTGCTCGGCCCGCTGGTCACCGATATCGCCCCCGGCTACGACCACATTACCTGTGCCATAGGCGGGGCCATTGCGGCCAGCGCCGGGGCTGACTTTCTCTGCTACGTTACCCCCAGCGAGCACCTCTGCCTGCCCACGGCCCAGGATGTCCACGATGGAGTGATGGCCACCAGACTGGCCGGCCATGCCGCGGATATCGTCAAGGGCATCCCCGGGGCTATAGAACAGGATATCGCCATCTCCAAAGCCAGAAAGGCCCTCGACTGGGAAAAACAGTACCAGCTTGCTCTCGATCCGCCTCTTGCCCGCCGGCGGCGCGGGTCAACGGCTGAGATTGCCGACGCCCACGGGGCCTGTACGATGTGCGGCGAATTCTGTGCCTATAAGATCATGGATGGCCGGAAGAAGAGCTGCACACCATAAGAGATCGGAAAAAATGGAGGTGCTCTGTTTGCTGAAAGTATGGTAGGCTGACGAGAACAAACCTATGGTAACCGTTTTCCCATAACCATGCCTTAGAAACCTGCAGGAGGGGTGCCGATGAAAATAACCCTGCCCATGTCCAACGGCGGCAATTATGTGGTCCAGCCGAGTAAAATAGTCGCCCTGGGCCTGAATTACCTGGAACACATCAAGGAAAGCCAGTCGGTTGATGTGCAGAATTTTACCGAGGAGATCCCCACCGAGCCAGTTCTTTTCCCCAAGACCCCCAACGTGCTGATCGGCCACGGGCAGCCAATTATCCTGCCCGCCTTTGTCGAAGAGTATGGCTTTGCCAACTGCCGCACCGACCATGAGGCGGAACTGGCGATCATCATCAAGGACCGGGTGAAAAACCTTGCCGCCGAGACCGCCATGGAGCACATCCTCGGCTTCACCTGTTTCAACGATATCAGTCAGCGTAACCTGCAAAAAGGTGATAAGGCCGGCTGGTACCGCGGTAAATCGCTTGATACCTTCGGCCCCATCGGTCCGGTTCTGGTCACCCCGGAGGATATCGGCGATCCCCAGCAGCTGGACATCCAATGCCGATTGAACGGCCGGATCGTTCAGCATTCCAATACCCGGCATATGATTTTCAGGATTCCGGAGATCCTCGCCTTCGTCTCGAAAAATTTCACCCTTGAACCCGGTGACATCATCATCACCGGCACGCCGAGCGGCGTCGGACCGCTGGAAGATGGCGATGTGGTCGAGGTGGAAATCGAAAATATCGGCGTTTTGACCAATCCGGTGCAGGCGGAACGACAGCAATAGATAATTGCCCGCTTCCCGCAAATCATTACCCTTCCCCGTCCGGCCTGGCTCGCTCAGTAAAACATCTGCCGGCTGCGTCCCTTCTCTTGCCTAAAATCAAACGGAATACCTACATTTAAAGGAATTATTTTCAAGAAAGTGCTGTGCTTCCTTCATCTCGTCATTCTTTTTTGATATGATTTGCTTATATTATTTTTATCAGTGAAAAAAGGCGCCCTTGATTGGACATATTTTTATGAAGCAACATTAACTGGTCACGTTGTACCCCTATGCAAGATTTTACCAGGAGCCTGCACACCGCTCCGACCCTTCCCATTCTTGAACTCGTTAAAGAACTTACCATAGGTCAGCGAGCAACCGACACGGTTGATCAGCTGTCGGCCTTCCTGCATTCCCGCATCTTTCCCCAACTCTGGCCTTTTTATATCGAAATATATTTTCGGGACTCGCTCTCCGGTGACTATCTCCCGTCCGCTAACCGGGCGAAGACCCGCGATCTGCCCCAAATTGTCCCTGAAATGATCCCGGGTGACCACCCGATTACCCGGCAACTGGCAGCCACACACAGGCCTGTGGAACTGTTCAACCAGTCACCTCCCACTCCCTTTCTTGCCGGATTGAACAATAGTACCCATCTGCTGGTACCGATCGAGGATGGTCCGGAACTCGCCAGTCTACTCTACCTCGGCAGCCCCGATTTCTGTACTTTCAGTCTCAACTTTCTCGATTCCATCCAGACCCTGGCCTCGGTTATCGGCTCCCGGTTGAAAAGTATGGCCACGATCCAGCAGCTGAAAAAATCGATGCAGGCCCTGGAATACTCGGACCGGCTCAGAACAGTGCTCTATGAAATCAGTGAACAGACTCACTGTTCGGAAAATATCACCGACCTCTATGCCAAACTCCATCTTAAGGTGGGCCGTTTGATCCACGCCCGGAATTTCTTTATCGCCCAGGTTGAAGAACACCCGGATGGAAAGTATATAAAATTCCCCTATTATATCGACGAAAACGATACCAATTTCCAGGACATGGAGATAAAGCTGAACGAGAGGAAATGTTCCATCACCGGCTACCTGCTCAAGACCCGGCAGCCGCTGCTGCTCACCCCGGACAATTTCCAGCAAATTCATCGGGAGCATGGCATCGAATGTGTCGGAACCCCGCCGTATTCCTGGCTGGGCGCGCCCTTTTTTATCGGACAGATCACCGGCGCCGTGGCGGTACAGAGCTACGGCGACGTCATCTATACGGAAAAAGATAAGGAACTCATGGCCTTCGTCGCCCGCCATATCGGCGATGTCCTCAACCGCAAACATGGTGTCGATGAACTGAAGAGTGCCAAGGAACGGGCAGAGCGGGCAGAGAAGAATAAGAGCACTTTTCTTGCCAATATGAGCCATGAGATACGGACCCCGATGAACGGCATTCTCGGTCTCACCGATCTGGTATTGCAATCCGATATTACCGGCCAGAAACGTACCTATCTGGAAATGATCCATTCCAGTGCGGAAAGACTCTTAAAGCTGATCAATAATATTCTTGATTTTTCTAAAATCGAGGCCGGAAAACTCGAGCTCGAAGCCGCACCGTTCAGCCTTCGTGCCACCATTGCCGAGGCCCTGGAGATTCTTGCCGTCAGTGCGGCGGAAAAGAACATCGATTTGAAAGTTGACTGTGAGAATCAGATTCCGGACATGCTGCTGGGCGATGCGGGCAAGCTCAACCAGATACTCATCAATCTGGTGGGCAACGGGATAAAATTCACCAATAAAGGGCAGGTGACCCTCACCGTCCGGCGAAAGGATCGCCGTAAAGGACAGGACGCCGCCGTCGATCTTCATTTCCAGATCCGGGATACCGGCATAGGGATCCAGAAAACCAAAATAAAAAATATTTTCAAGGCCTTCAGCCAGCTCGGGACAACCAGAAACGCCAATCAGCGGGGCTCTGGCCTCGGGCTGGTCATCGCCAGCGAACTGGTGGAAATGATGGGGGGCAAAATTTCGGTGAAAAGCACACCGGGAGTGGGCACTACCTTTACTTTTACCATTCGGTTCTCCTCTGCCCCGGCTGCTGCCGCCGGTCACAGAAAGCTTGCGGACAGCTCACCGCCTGCTGGTGCCGGCCTGATTGGCAAACCACTGCACATTCTCCTGGTGGAGGATGAGTACATTAATCAAACCCTGGCGGTTACTCTACTGGAACGTGAAGGCTGGCAGGTGCAGGTGGCCGAAAACGGGATTCAGGCGATGAATATGGTCAAAGAGTTTGACTTCGATCTGGTTCTGATGGATATTCAGATCCCCGAACAGGACGGTTATGAGACGACCAGAGCCATCCGCCGTCTGGAAAAGGGCGCACATCGACACCTCCCTATCATCGCCATGACCGCCTATGCCGTTCAGGGCGATCGGGAAAAATGTCTTTCGGCAGGAATGGACGGCTATATCTCCAAGCCGATTCGCACCGATCAGCTTCGTCAGGAGATTGAGTCCATCCTGCAAGCTGCAGAAAAAATCAAACCAAACCCCAAACCCCGTAATTAGGACCGAAGAGATCCCAGTTTTTCGTGTTCCGAACAGTAAACCATTCTTTGAAGCCAAGATCCGTGCGGGTTCCGGCATAGGGAAAACAGAGATAAAACCGGGCGCTCTCCCCCCTGTCCGGCTTTCTGCTGAGTCGCATCAAGGGGTTATTCGACTGAGCCTCCTGCAGCAGATCCATGGCCTCATCAAGCTCCTGCAGGGGGACCGTCAGGGTAAAATTATATTCCTCTTTCATGGCATCACCCTCTCTCTTATCGATTCTCTTTGCATACTACCGGCTGCAAAGCGCCGAGGCAATGGAATAAGCAGATGACAGCGTCGGTTATTACAGGTATTTTGTAGCCACGGGTATTCAATTTATAGCTACAATTTCCGGATAATACCATGAAGGCAGCAGTGCAGCACACAAAAGAATCCGACGACGCAAGACCAAATGATGCAGGCAAACTCGGCACTTTTGCCGGTGTCTTCACCCCGAGCATCCTGACGATTCTCGGCATTATTCTTTTTCTCCGGCTTGGCTATGTCACCGGCAGCGGCGGGGTAGGCAGAGCTCTGCTGATCATCGCGGTCGCCAACCTGATAACTATCCTGACCAGCCAGTCCCTCGCCGCCATAGCCACCAATTTAAAGGTGAAAGGCGGTGGTGATTACTACCTGATTTCCAGAACCCTGGGGATGGGATTCGGCGGGGCCATCGGCATCGTTCTCTATCTGGCCCAATCGGTTTCGGTGGCCTTTTACTGCATCGGCTTTGCCGAGGCACTGACCGCCATCCTCGGTCCGGATTTTCTTCTCTCCTCCCGGTTTATAGCCGTCCTTGCCGTGGGATGCATCTTCCTGCTCGCCTGGCTTGGCGCCGACTGGGCGACCAAATTTCAATATCTGGTCATGGGGCTGCTCACTGCTGCCCTGCTGTCGTTTTTTATCGGTGGCATTCCAAAGTGGCAGACGGCAATGTTTCTTGCCAACTGGTCACCGGACGGCACTCCGCAACCCTTCTGGCTTGTCTTTGCCATTTTTTTTCCGGCGGTAACCGGTTTTACCCAAGGGGTGAGTATGTCGGGGGATCTCAGGGATCCGGGAAAAAGCCTCCCTCTGGGCACCTTTCTGGCCGTTGGGCTGTCCATTCTGGTTTATTTTACTGTGGTCGTCATCTTTGCCGGAGTACTGCCCAACAGAGTCCTGGTCGAAGACTACCAGGCGATCAAACAGGTCGCCCGGTATGGCTATTTAATCGATGCCGGCGTCATCGCGGCTACCCTCTCCTCCGCCATGGCCTCCTTTCTCGGCGGTCCCCGCATTCTGCAGTCCCTGGCCGCGGACAAGATTTTTCCATTTCTGACAATCTTTGCCAAAGGAGACGGAGAAAGCAATAACCCGCGCCGGGCTGTTCTTCTTACCTTCGCGCTGGCCTTTGGGGTGATACTGCTCGGTCAGTTGAACCTGGTGGCCAGGATCGTGTCGATGTTCTTTCTTATTTCCTATGGTCTGCTCAATTATGCCACCTGGTATGAAGCCCATAGCGAGAGTCCCTCCTTTCGTCCCCGCTTCAGGTGGTTCAATAAATATCTCAGCCTGGCAGGTTGCCTGGTCTGCGCGGGGGTCATCTTTGCCCTTGACCTGCAATACGGCCTTATCGCCCTTGCCATCCTGGCGGCCCTCCATCAATATGTGCAACGAAAGGCGGGGCCGGCCAGGTGGGCGGACAGCGGCCGCTCCCATGCCATGCAGGTTATTCGTCGGCAGCTGCTCGCCACCTTCGGAGAACCGGAACACGACCGGGACTGGCGACCGCACATCCTCGCCTTTACCAAAGACCCGGACCGCCGACCGCTGTTGTTGCATTTCGCCCAATGGATCGGCGGCACCACCGGGCTGGTCAGTGCCATCACAATTGTTGCAGGAGTCAAGCCGCAGGTAACAAAAGAGAAGGAAACTGCCCTGGTGGAACTGAACAAATCGATCCGGGAAGCGGAACTGAAGATCTTTCCGCTGGTGGTTTCTGCACCGGACATCAGCCAGGCCCTGGCAACCCTGCTGCAAAGCTACGGTATCGGCCCGCTCAAAGGCAACACCATGCTCTGCAACTGGTACGGGGAGACAATGACTGCCTTTCCGGGCCTGACAGCCATGAAGTTTGGCCACAATCTGCGTCTGGCCTTTCGCAGCGGGTACAATCTGGTGGTCTTTCATGGCGATCCGTTGCGTACTGACCATTTTTTCGATCCGGACAAAAAGGAACGTCTCATCGATGTCTGGTGGAATGGTGACGCCGGCAGTCGGCTGAGGCTTCTTCTTGCCTACCTGATGACGAGAAGCCAGCTCTGGCAACAGGCAACGATCAGACTGCTCACCGTCGGCGAGACCGCCGACCTGACCGCAGGTATCGATCTGCTTGAGCAGCAACTTGACGACGCCAGGATCCCGGCACAACCCGTGCTTGTTCCGGACATGCTACCGGAAACGGTCGTCGGAGAATCCGCCGGCTCGGACTTGGTCTTTCTGCCCTTTCGCATCCGGCAATCGATGCTCACCGATGTGGGTGGTCTCAGCCTGGAGAGGGTACTGACCGGTCTGCCGCCGGTAGCTCTCGTCATGGCCGCAAGGGATATCGATCTTGACGCCGAGCCCGAGGAGGGCGTGGCAGGACAGCTTGCCGAGGCAATGGATAATCTGCACGACGCGGAGAGAAGGCTGATACGGACCCAGGAACAGCAGCGAAAAATCGACAAACAACTCCTGGCCATCCAGGACCGGCTGGCGGCCTCATCCGATTTGCCTGACGAGGCGGCCCGGAAAAAGCTTAACAAGCAGCTTGACGAAGCGAAAACAGAGCTTGAGAAATCCTCTCGTAAGGTGGCACGGGAACAGGCAAAAGTCGATGAGGCAACGGCCAGGGTCAAGGAATTGGGTGGCAGCAACTGAAAAACATTCACTGTATTATTGTCCATGAAACTGCTTGAAAAAATTGGCACAAAATTAGCTCGCCGACTTTCGGCATCACGAGAAGAGAGCAAACAGGTTGCCACCAGCAGTCCTGAAAAGCTGTCCGGCAGTCTGCGTCCCGGCGATGTCGTACTGGTCGAAGGAAATAGTTCTATCAGTACAGCTATCAAATACCTGACCCAATCAAGCTGGTCCCATGCTGCTCTTTATGTCGGCGACGCGCTGCCGGCTGTCACAGAGGAGGGAGAACGGCCAGTCCTGGTCGAAGCCGATATAAACGACGGGGTTCGTTGTGTGGGGTTGTCCAGGTATGCCTCGTTCCATACTCGTATCTGCCGGCCCGTAGGCTTGAATCAAGATGAAATTACTCAGGTTATCCAGTACGTTATATCACGACTGGGCTATAAATATGATCTGCGAAATATCATCGACTTAGCCAGATACCTTTTTCCAGTGGTTCCCGTTCCTGCACGTTTTCGAAGACGACTCCTGTCCCTGGGCAGTGCCGACCCAACCCAGGCCATTTGTTCTTCCCTCATTGCCCAGGCCTTTCAGTCGATCAGGTATCCAATTTTGCCGGAAGTTGTTGTCGAGCAATCGGACGACCCAGCCTGTCTTGCCTGTTACAGGGAATTGTACCATATCCGTCATTACAGCCTCTTCACTCCGAGAGACTTTGATGTTTCACCCTATTTTCAGATTATCAAACCGACTCTTGACGCCGGTTTTGATCCCCATACGTTTTTATGGAGCGACTCTTCGACACCCCCACACCTCGAATAAATAATAATCTGTAAGCTTTTCTGCGCGGCTGCGACTCATTTTGTAACGGCAAGCTCTCGGCAGAAAAGGATAGCGGACTTTGAACCTTGATGGACTCGTAAAAACCTTAAAATCAGCGATAACTAAGTAGATAAGCGCAGACTTCGAAATGATGGAAAATTTGTGGCAACGAAGAAGCTGAAGATTGCTATGCCCTTTGGGTAGTTTTTACGACGCCATCAACCTTTATAAATAAACAGGTGGTGTTACTGTTTTACCTGGAGGGCGATGACTGAAATAAAAAGGCTGGGGTTGGACACTGATTTCATGCTATGTTAGGAACATTCATGAAATCAGAGGGGAACCATGGCGGTTGAAAATCGAACGGATAATGATCCCATAACCTGGCTGCACCAATACGGTGACGCACTCTATCGCTTTGCCCGAGCCCGGGTTCGAGACTCTTTTGCCGCGGAAGATCTGGTCCAGGAGACCTTGCTTGCTGCCTACCGTTCCCGGGATGGATTTTCCCGGCAGTCCTCGGTAAAAACATGGCTGACGGGCATCATGAAACACAAGGTAGTGGATTACTACAGAAAGCTGAAACCTGAGCTGGGTGATGAGAATCCCGACCAGTTTGCCTATAGCCTCGACATCCTGTTTGATAAGCATGAGAAATGGAAAATCAAACCGGGTAAATGGGGCGGGGATCCGCAAAATGTCTTTGAAGGCAAGGAGCTTATGGCTGCAATTGAGACCTGCCTGGCGGAGATGCCGAAAAAGATGTCTCTGGCTTTTGTCCTGCGCGAGAAGGAAGGGGCAACGACCAGTGAGATCAGTGAGTTACTGCAGACCGGAAAAGATAACTGCTGGGTGATACTGTACCGGGCGAGAATGCTCCTCAGGCGTTGTCTTGAAGTAAACTGGTTTGGCAGGAAGAAATAGGAGGGTTCATGCCTCACTGGATATTCAGCTGTAAACAAATAACCGGTATGATCTCTGAATCCATGGACCGGAAACTGCCGCTCGGCAGACGCATGGGCATCCGGTTCCACCTGATGATGTGTTCCCTGTGCAGGCGTTACCGGCAACAACTGCTTTTTATCCGCTCGGTTCTCCGCCTGGACAGGCAAGCCGATGACAGCGCCTCTCAAACACTGCCCGGCAATGCCCGCGAGCGCATTGAAAAAAAACTCACCGATGAAATGCCTAAAGACGCACCACATTGAGCGGAAGTTTCGATAACAATCTTTTCCACACGCGTCCCCAGCTACACCCATACGTTAAACTCAAGACCGGATCGATAGTGAGAAACACAGGTGTGAAGCCCGAGGGACAATGAAGCCCTCAGTCACCAACTGGGAGAAGGAGCCGGGAGGCGACCTCAACTCTGGTAGCATCGAACTGGATGGGAGTTGGAAATGATGGTATGCGTAACATATGTGAACTGCTGATAAACGTCGTTATTTTTGCAAGCCAAAGATGCTGACAGGCCTTGACCAAAAGGTAAGAGGTATGGGTGGGACGGTCCGGTGTCGTCCCACACGAACTACAACTCCTCCGGCAAATAGGCAGACGCTCACCAATCGTGTGAAATTGGCGGAACAGGGTAAACCCAATCACCTCCATGATAGCTATGGAAAGTAAGCCGCAAGACAAGCAGTTAGGTGAGTGGGTAAAGGAGGCAGGAAAAAGCCATTGACGGCCTAAGGAGCGATGATGATTTGTGGAATTCCATTCACTGGAAAAAGGTAAATCAGATCGTAGACTGTTTGCAGACTCGTATCGTGAAGGCAGTTAAGTTGGCCATCGGAGATGGTGCGCTGGGATTCTGGAAGGCGTTGCGTAAAACATTTCCAAAAACACGGCATCAACGTTGTTGGGTCCATAAGACAGCAAATGTCCTCAATAAGCTGCCGAAGATAATAAACTCGGCCAGAGTGCCCAGAAGAAATGGCGTCGTTTGAGAGGGTTCAAGTTGCTTGCTGAAGTCATACGAGGGGTGCAGTTTAAAAATGGTGAAAGGGTTGATCCACTAGAAGAAGGCGGTCTCGACAGGATAGTCAATGTTTAGGAATAATTCCCCGAACACCAGACTCGACAATAACTCGTATTCAGGCGCCTTCTTCGCTTTACTATTTGATGGTGCGGTTTTTTGACTAAAATTTTGGCTCCATTCGCAAAACCTCATATTTATGTTATTTGGTTAGCTGTATCCAGCTTACTTTTCGTCGCTAGCTATTATATTGATCCCTATGTTTTCGGTTTCTGCATTCTTGGATCACTGTGGGTCTGTGGCGCTCTTATATGGGTTTGGCACTTCGGCGGGGTGAGACCATCCCGGCTTCTCTCTTCACCGGGCTCGTTTCCAATTACCCTACCACCTTATAGTAATGTCCTCACCTGCTATGGCCTCTGCTGACTCCTGCCCGATCACCCTGCATGTTGCCATACTTGGGTGCGGTCGAAACAGCGACCGCACGTCGGACAGGTCTCCCTGGACTCTGTTTCGTCCCCCTCAAAGCATGGGGATTAAAAAGAATACCCCCTTGAGGGGTGTAAGAACGTGTTAGCTGATGCCTTTGTAGTAGGCGGACAAGGCGGGATTGGAACATACGGGCATAGATTCGCAGGCTGATCAACTAGTACCTTTTCAAGCTAAGTTCACCATCGACAAGGTGCTCTCGGCCAGTGGCAGAGTGGCTACTGATCTTTCTTATGGCTGATCTTATTGTTGCAAGGGTCAGATTATAGAGGGCAGACGGACGTCAACTCTTTATAATCGATTGTCCCTTTGAAAACGAGCTGAATCCCCTCCTGCAAAACCAGCGTCATATCGTTAATCATCGCTTCTTCTACAATTTCACCAAGAGAAGCACGTTTCATGATCAACTTTCTGATGACCGGGTTTACGACCAGCAGTTCATACAACCCTATTCTCCCGTGATATCCGCTATTATTGCATCCTGGACATCCACTGGCACGATGAAAGATAAGATCATCACTGTACATGACATTGATATGATCAAAGAAGGAAATCCCGTAACTTCCCAGTAGACGATCATATTCAGCCTTTTCAGGATGATAAGGTTGTTTACAGTGCTTGCACAAAGTGCGCACCAGGCGCTGGGCCAGAACGCCTTGCAGTGCGGCAGCAAGCTGCAAGGGATCAAGCCCCATATCCAGGCAATGGATGATTCCTTCCGCCGCAGAATTGGCGGCCAGCGAGCTGAGCAACAGATGTCCGTTCAGGGCGGTATCAACAGCCATTACAGCGGTCTGCAGATCCTGCATTTCACCGATCATGATTACATCGGGATCTGCTCTGCGAAGCACTCGCAGTGCATCGGAAAAGGTATAATTCCTGAGAGGGTCAACCTGCACCTGACGAATCCGGTATTGCTGGATTTCCACGGGATACTCGGCTGTCCAGATCTTTTTTTCAGCAGTGTTTACATGGTTTAATACTGCATGCAGCGTGGTAGTCTTTCCCGATGCGTTAGGTCCAACAACCAGAATAATTCCCTGTTTCTGCTCGATTATTTCCTTAAACGGAGTGAGGAGCCGGGAAGGTATTAGCTCGCCCAGCAAAGGGAGGGGTTTTGGCTCCGGTAAAATACGAAGGACAATATCCTCATTGTTTTTTGCCGTAGGAATTGTTGCCACGCGCAATTCAATTTCCTTGCCTTCAGATATGGTAAATTTGATTTTACCGTCCTGCGGTCTGCTGCGTTCAGCCAGATCCAGGGATGCCAGAGATTTTATCCTATCAACAACCTGCTGCACAAATTTCTGCGGTATTTTAAGCGCATTACTGCAAACACCATCAATTCTATACCGAACCTCGCCTTTGTCCTCAATACCGTAGGGTTCTATATGAATATCAGAAGCTTGAGAGGAATAGCCTCCTTCGATGATGTCATGTACCAGCTGAACCACAGGGGGCTCATTAATATCGTCATTAATTTCTGCACGTTGCTCCGGTCTAACTCTCCTCTCTACAACAGTGATCCGTTTTTCCTTTACTTTTTCCTGTGGTTTAATTTCTTCCAGCGCGTCGAACAATGAGGTGTCGAATGATAGCTTCTGCTCTTCACTGGCAGTCTTTGGCCTGCTGAAATATTTTGCTCTGGTACGCTTCCAGTAAGAGCGGATATCCTCTTGAAAAGCAAACACCAATTCCACCTGATTTGCTCTGGGAACCTGCTCTCGTATTGCGCTGGTGAGGGTTTGATCCTCGATATTCTTTACGGCGACAATAAGCTTTCCATCTTTCAGACTCAATGGAACCAATTCTTTTCTTTCAAAATAATCAAAATTTATCCCCTGAAAAAGCTTCTTGGGATTATTGTCGACTTTTGCCAGATCCACAAAGCTGGTGGAATAAAACCCTGCCAGCAGTTTTCCCATTTTCAGTCTCGGTATCCGGAAATTATGCATTAATACGGTTTCCGGATCTTCCCCTTGCTCAGCGGCTTTTGCCAGCCCCTGCTCCAGCTCTTCCCGTGAGAGAAGTTTTTGCGCCAGCAGTGGTTCATATTTGAGAGGAGTCTGTTTACCGAAAATGTTATGGTTGGCAAATGCGGCGGCCAGAACCCCAGCTAATTCGTTGACTTTATTCTGTTCTTTATACGAGAATTCGGTATCGTCCCTCTTGTTTATCAATTCGACAACCCCCATCAGGGTGCTGTTGTAAACAATTGGAATTGCAAGGATCTGTTTGCTGCGAATATTGGCTTTTTCATCAAACGAAGCGGAAAAATTCAGCTCAGGACCTATACGCCGCAACTCCCTGAAGTCGTATGGATCCAGAAGATTGACCGGTTGTTTTTTCTTGGCCACATATCCAACAATCGAATTCGTTCTGATGGGCATCACAATCTTCTCAAGAGAATCTCCCGGCAGTAAAAGCCATGAGACCAGTTCCTGCTTGCGGATATCAGCAAGAAAAATTGCTGCCATCTCAACTTGAAAGACATCCAGAATCTGTTTCCTCAACCTGCTCTTGATGCTCTTTATGTCCGGTGCCTCCTGGATGACTGCCAGCAGAGACTGCAGAGTAATCACAGGAGGTGTTTTTTCGGGGGTAGTAACGGGTTTTTCGCTTTGCTTACTCATACCATTTGTATCGTATCATTATTTAGGGATAATTCTTTGTCACACAGGATCTTACATCCTGAGTGCAGTTGTTCATTCCAAAAAATACGTTTGGAAAGAAATATCTAATACAGTGAGAGAGTTCTTCTCTAAGGCTAAATTATGGGTATTAAATTGTTAGCTAAAATAATACCGTAACACTATCACACTATCAACCGACTCACCAAATTGATTATCGGTATCTGAATAAATATTTTCAAGTAGCTGAAACCTATACGATCCGCTAACCAGAAAAAAAAATCAATATCGAAGGCGGTGCATTTGCCGACCTCAGCGCCAATACCATCAACCGTCATGTTCTCGGAGAAGACTGGCTGGCGCCCTGAACAGCAAACTGGAACGCCTTGTTCAGAAGAAACTGGAAGCTGTAAACGGAGGGTTGATGAAACTGGAAAATCGCCTGGAAGCAGTTGAGAAGAAGAGGAAGACCACTGTGAATTAAATGGGGCGGATCCACATGGAGCAGACAAGAGAAAGCATATGGCGCCAAACCGGGCTGAAATTATTATCAAGGTACGCTCTGATTTGTTCACGGTAACCGAAGGGGCATCTCTATGGGGTGGGGGGTCCCGTAAGACCTATTACAAGTGGAATTAAACATAGAAAGTCGTCACGGTTGAGCCAATCGATCTTTTCGGTTGTCTGGCTGTTTCAACCGGTTCTGTGATATTTGTCACATTGGCGGCGAATAAATGGAAAGATCACTGTATTTCAACGGGAAAAAGGTCAACGCCTTGCTGTTTTTTCATGACAGGTTAATGGTTTTGCCGGGCAGACCCTGCATACAGGCTCTGTCGAAGGTTTACAGATCTTCAATTCTCTTGTAAAAACGATAGAGTGCCATCATTTGACATAGGACATTGCCAGCCGGGAAGGAGCCGGAGCAGTGACCAGAAAATGAGAAGAAAATGATTCGAGGAAAAAAGAATGAAAAAATGCTTTAGTTTTCCCCTGGCCGTCTCAGCCATACTGACATCCACCGTAATCTGCTTCGGTCAGATCACCGGAAGCCCTCATGATTTCAGTCGGGAATCCTGGTCCCAGGGACAGATTTGCCTGCCTTGTCATGCACCGCATTTTGCTCCCAGTGACGACAACGCTCCCTTATGGAATCATGAGCTCAGCACCGCAACCTATACCCTCTATAGCAGTGGCTCCCTGGATGCGACACTCGGCCAACCCACCGGCATTTCCAAGCTCTGTCTATCCTGTCATGACGGTACCGTAGCCGTCGACTCCTTCAGCGGGAGGACAGGGTCCCAATTCATCGATGGGGACGCCAACCTGGGTACCGACCTCAGCGAGCATCATCCCGTCTCTTTTATTTTCGATGATGCCCTGGCCATCCGGGACGGTCAGCTCTTTCCGCCATCGACCTCTCCGTCGGGAATTGCCGGAGCTGGCGGGACCATTCAAGCCGACATGCTCAACAACAATTCACTGGAATGCTCCTCCTGCCACGATGTCCACAATACCTTCAACAACGAGGATCTGCTGGTGAAGTCGAATGATGGCTCGGCCCTCTGCCTGACCTGCCATAACAAATAGGAAGGTGATCGTCGGCACCTGCAGAAAGCCGGCACAAACCGAAATTTTCAAACAAGCTCATGAAAATCGTCATGCTGAGAACTTTGTCTCTGTTCCTGATCACCCTGGCGCTCTGCGGGTGTACTACGAAAACGGTTGTAACCACACGAAGCGAGCCGGTATTTTACCCGCCCCTGCCGCAGGAGCCACGCCTCCAGTATCTTATGTCGATCAGCACGGAAAACGATATCAAAGAGGCGCCGAGTGGTTTCGAAAAGTTTCTGGTCGGCGATGTTCCCCCGGCCAGAGACCTGGGCAAGCCTTATGATATCGGTACCTTGCCCGGCGAGATCTATGTATTGGATCGGACCTATAAAAAGCTTATTGTCGTCGATCTGGCAGGGCGCGCCTTCCGGCTGGTCGGCGACCGGGGAATGGGAGCGCTGCTCGACCCGTCGGGGATCTGGATTGGGAGCGACGGCACCAAATATATCGCCGATATGGAGCGCAAGCAGGTAGTTGCCCTGGGCAAGGATGACAAATATCTGAAAAGTTACGGCAATGCACAGGTTCTTAAAAAACCGGTAGATGTTGCCGTCTCAGGCGACCGGGTCTACGTGTGTGACCTGGATGGCAATCAGGTGGTGGTTTTCGACCGCAAGTCGGGCGAAATACTCAGCCACTTCGGTAGTCTCCCCGGCGACCGGGAAGGTCTCTACAAGCCTACCCATATCAGCATCGACCGGAGGGGCAACATCCTGGTGAACGATGCCTTCAACTTCCAGATCAGGCAATTCGACCATAACGGCAATTATATGAAATCATTTGGCTTTCACGGTGATACAGTCGGGGCCTTCGCCCGCCCGAAGGGAATCGACAGCGATCGCCAGGGCCATCTCTACGCCGTCGATTCGGCCTTTGAAAACGTCCAGATTTTCGACGAGGACACCGGCAAGCTGCTGCTGTTCTTCGGCGGCGGCGGAACCGGTCCGGGCCAGATGTATCTCCCGGCCGGAATCCATATCGACTATGACAATACCCCCTATTTCGCCGAATTTTTCGATCCATCTTTCCAGGTGGAATATGTCGTCTACGTCGGCAACATGTTCGGGGCAAAGAAAATCAACGTTTACGGTTTCGGCCATTGGAAGGGCCCGGCACCTGGCGTCAGGTGATCGCATGATGAGCCAAAAACCGATGCAAAGGTGGGGACGGCTGCTTCAGGGGAGCGTGCTGTCACTTCTGGGGGCTGTTCTGCTGGTCGGTTGCGGACAGAGCAAACGCCAGCTGCTCGAGTTCTTTTTCACCGGGGTCCCGGCCGAACAGCAACCGGCTGATCTGCCGGCCGGCGGGCAACCGGCCCTTACCGTGTCCCGGCAAGGAGTACCTGTCGCCTCCGCCCATTCCTACTTTATCCATCACCAGTGTTTCAGGTGCCATGGTACATCGATGGCGATCATCGGCAGGGACCTGAAAAGACAGACGCTTCGAGTCTCCGGGCAGAGGACCGGCAACGATTCGCCCGGCTATCCCCTTTCGGCTCGGCCGTTATGCCTGAAGTGCCATCCAGATCCTTTTGCCGTCGAAAAAGGCGGAGGACCGGACAAGCATCCACCGGTAACCTGCACCATCTGCCATCGGCATCACCAGAGCGAGTTTGTTCATCTCTTGAACGCGGCGCCAAAAAGCGTTTGCGCCATGTGCCATGCCGATGAACCAATGGACCCCCGGGATTTCCACCACAAGCCGATCCGCAGGAAAGGGGCTCGGTGATTCCGTGGACCGGAGGTTGACCAGGTCACAGCTTGTTTCAGGGCTGATCCTCTTGCTGCTCATCACCGTCGCCGTCCCCTTACCTGTCCTTCCAGCTGACCGGACGACCATAGTCCCCTTACCCCGCAAGGAAGTGACAACCGTCAACGACGACACCTGGATCAGCGGCGATCGATTCGCCCTAAGCTACCCAAAACTGGGCCTCAGCTCCATGTTTCTCATGGATAACGAAACGTTGCACAGTAACGGCGCTGACCGGCAAAGCAGCGTCTACGAATTCCGCGAGGGCTTTTCGGTGGCGACCAATGGCTGGTTGGTGCACCCGGCCTTCCTTGCCCTGAACCTGCGCCTGGATCCACAGTGGAGTCAGGTCGGCGGCAATGGCGACGGCCCATCCCCGGACGATCCATCGTTATTTCTCGGTTCCTATGCGACCCAAGCGACATTTTTACCAAGAAAAATCTACACCTTGCAGTTTTTTGCAGACCGGACCGAGGAGAATCTCATCTCCACCTTTGCCAACCAGACCAATGTGGACACGGACACCTACGGAGCCAACCTGACCTACAAGTGGAAAAGGTTGCCGACCTTTGTCAACTACCAGCATCTCAACAGGAATCAGGACGGCTTTTTTACTACCGAGGAGCAGCGGGACGATTTTCGCCTCAATACCAGCAACCAGTACGGCAACTTCGATACCAGGCTGTCTTTGCAGTACATCGATTCACAGCAGTCCAGCGATATTGAGGATACCAATCTCAAGGACTTCAACAGCAGGCTGGACAACAGCTGGCGTTTCAAAGCCGATCCCAACCGGCTTTTATACTCCGATCTCTCCTATCGCACCAGTGAGGACGACGACTTTTCCCGCACCGATCTCAGGCTGCTCGAGCGGCTCTACCTGAAGCACCGGAAATATCTCCGGACCAACTCCAGCTTCCTTTTTCAAAAACTGGAGACCGACCAGTTCAGCGAGGATCGGTATCGGCTGGACAGCGAACTGACCCATCTGCTCTACGAAAACCTGACTACCACAGTTTTCGGCAGCGGTGAGCGGCACAATTTCGACGACGGCAACGAGACAGCCTACACCGGGGCGCTTGATTTCGATTACCGGAGAGATATCCCCTGGGGGACACTCGGGGCCACTGCCGTCGTTCGCGATATCTATACAATCCGCAGCGGCGAGCAGGGTCTGCAGGTGGTCAACAACGAGTCCCAGGTGCTGAACGGCGGCCAAGGCACCTTCTTGAATCAGGAATTCGTCGATGCCGATTCGATCCGGGTCACCGATTCCACCGGGACAATCGTCTACCTCCGGAACCTCGACTATATCGTCGAGCAGACGGGAACCTTCATCCGCCTGCGCCGAACGCTTCTGGGCAATATTGCCGACAACCAGACGGTGCTGGTCAGTTACCGCTTCGCCGGTAGCCCGGGTTTTGATGACAACGTGGTGAGCCAGTCCTGCGGTGCCAATCTGTTCTTCTTTTCTACCCTGCGCCTGTCCTACAACTATTTTCACCGCAACCAGCAGGTCATTGCCGGTCCGGAGCCGATCAGTCCGATCGACGACACGGTGCAGCGTACCGCCCTGCAGCTCCTTTACCGCTGGACCGAGTTCCGACTGTCCTTTGAAGATTTCCAGACCACCACCTCGCCGGCACGAACCACCTGGCGGGCGGAAGAAATATTCAATGTCAAGGTGGCCGGGGGCATCGGGCTACGGCTCTCCGGCTACTACGGGGAAACCGACTTCGCCGGCCCGCTCGGTCTGGAGACCTTCTACGGCACCGCCTCGTCACTCAGCTGGACACCCACCCACTGGACCAAAGCCGGCTTCGAAGGCCATGTAGACTGGGTGGACAGCGACACGATCGCCTCGGTGAACGGCGGGGCTCTGGCCTACTGGCAACTACTGTATGGCCGGTGGCAGGCAAAGTTGTCCTACCGATATCGGCAGACGTTGGAAGATCGCGACGATTTTCAGAGAACGGAACAGCGGGTTCTGCTGACGATCGAACGAACACTCTGAACCATAACCAGGGAGACGGCAGTGAGCAAAACTATCCAGGCACTTCTATGCATCGTAATTGTCATTTTTTTCAACGTCAGCCCGGCCCGGGCCGACAAAAAAATCCAGCACGCACCCTTTGCCGAGAAGAGCTGCGACAGCTGCCACAGTTCGGCCAAGCCCGGCAAACAGGACCTCGTCGCGACTGCACCCGAGTTGTGTTACGGCTGCCACGATCGTTTTGCCGGCAAATTCATGCACAGCCCGACCAGCGTCGGCGCCTGCCTGGTTTGTCACAATCCCCATGAAGCGGGCGGGAAGGGGCTGCTCAGGATGGCAACCAGCGACCTCTGTTACCAGTGTCACAGTGAACTGGAAGGGCAGATTCACACCAAGGGCAACAATGTCCATCCGCCGGCGGAAGACAACTGCACCGCCTGTCATAATCCACACGTCTCGGATATCAGCGATAAGATGCTCCAAGCTCCGATGCAGAAACTCTGCGTTGACTGCCACCAGGAACAGGGTGTCGAGCCGCCGGCCGATTTTGCCAGCGTAAAAAACAAACACCAGCCGGTGACCGATGCCAGGAGCTGTACCAACTGCCATAGTCCGCATGGCTCCCCCCTGGCTGCCTATCTTCTCTCCCAACCAATGGATCTCTGTCTCAAATGCCACAGCGAGCAGCTGACCAACAACGAGGGCCAGCCGGTCGCCAATATCGGCAAGATTCTCAAGGAAAACAAGGATCACCACGGTCCTATCGGGGAGAAGAACTGCTCCGGCTGCCACAACCCCCACGGCAGCGATTTTCCCCGCCTGCTCGTCAATACCTATCCGCCGGAATTCTATACCAGGGGATACAGTCGTGAGGACTACCGGCTCTGCTTCACCTGCCACGACGCGGCGGCCATGGAAACCCGGGAGACCACGACGCTTACCAATTTCCGTAACGGCAAAAAGAACCTGCATTACATCCATGTCAACCGCCAGACGAAAGGACGTACCTGCCGGGCCTGCCATGAGACCCATGCCAGCAACCAGCCCAAGCATATCAGGGCTTCGGTCCCTTTCGGCAAAATCAACTGGCCGCTGGAACTGCAATATCGGCTGGAGTATACCGATTTCAAAACCGGTCAGCCCTGCGATACTCCATCCATTACTTGCAAGCAGTCAGGTGGCTCCTGCGTCGCCTGCCACGCCCGGAAGACCTACAACTATCTCAAACAATAAGGAGTTGTGCCGTGGTATCCCGATCGATTCTTTTGACTGTCCTCCTGACGCTTCTGTCACCGCTCTCTTGCCTTTGCCCGGCTCTGGCCGACGATCTCGGTTTCCGCAATCTGGCCATCGGCGAACACTACCCCCGGTTCTGCGCCGATCGGGTCGGCGGTGGTCGGGTGTGCACTGACGATCTGGTCAACCGGGTGACGATTATCATGTTCTTCCGGCCGGACCAGGATCTTTCGGCCCGACAACTAGGCGTCCTGCGTGATCTCTGGGTTAAATACCGGCTGAAGAAGGTGAACGTCGTCGCCATCGCCGACAAGATTGAGGCGGGTACCAGTCCTGCCGAGCTGATACGGCGATTGGACATCACTTTTCCGGTACTCGACGATAAGGAGAAGAAACTGGCAGGTCTCTTCGGCGCTTACGCCTTTCCCTGCACCGGCGTTTTCGACCAAAACGGCGCACTGAATACTTTTGCCGCTTCCAACTGGGCGGATTACCGCAATGTGATTGACCGCCAGGTAGCTGTCCTACTCGGTGAAACCAGGAGCGGGAGCACTGGTCAGCAGGCAAACCGGACACCGGCAAAAAACGATGCCGCCGGAAAAAAGGCCGAAACCAGATATAAACTGGCTAAAATCCTCTTTGATGCCGGAGAACTGGAAAAGGCGGAGAAAGTGCTGGAAGAGTCGCTGGCCAGTTTCCAGGGTCACGCCCGGTCCCACCTCCTGCTCAGCAAAATCGCTACGCAAAAAAACGACCAGCAGAAAAGCGCCGCTCACCGGCAGCGGGCGTTGGAACTGGATCCAGCGCTGAAAGAGGAAGAATAGGCAGGTGAGGTGATAGGTGATAAGAATTCGCTTTTTCAGGCTACCCTAAAAAATGGGCCTCCAGGCCCATTTGATAATCTTCATCTCGCTGCCGCAGTGTTTACAGATCAACGGATCGACTTCCCGGATTTTCTTGATACATTCCCGCCACATCAACGGCGGTATTCGTCTCGTTTTACATGGCGGATGTCGATTATTTGTTCATCTGCTGTTTAATCAGGAGCTTGAACAGCCTGACCCTGTTTCTTCCGGTCCCCACGCATTCGGTTAGAATACCAACCGTAGTATCTGACAAGTTGAAATGACTTTTCAGGTATATGCTGGGTGATGGCGGCAATAAACTCCAGAGGATCAAAGATCTGGAAATTTTTTTGTTCTTTCCATGGCTCATCTTCGAACGGTACAACACTGTTCCCGTCTCCTCGACATATTGGATATCTGAGTACGAAAAAGTGTTGCGAATAATAAATATATTGTGACAGGTTTTCTATCCCCTTCTCATCCTCCGGCTTTATTCGTACCTGATGATGACCGCTAAAACTGGAGTTGTGACGCCATTTCATGATCATCTTGATAAATGCGTCATCAACCAGCCCTTCCTTTTTCAGCATCTTCAATACATATGCCCGGAATAGTTCGGCACAGCGCCGAATATCCACCTTTGGCATGACAAAAAAAACCCGCTGTCATGAAACAAGTCGTCCGCTACCACGGCGTGTAGGTCAGGATGCCAACGGGCATAGTCACCAAACGTCTGGATTACCATGACAATGCCTGGGATCCCGTACTGTTTTCCTAATAGAAAAACTCCAAAAGGTTCTCATGGATCGGGTCGAAAAAAACATCAATTCCTCGGGCAGTGCATACACCCTTTTCGAAAACAACCTCATTCTGCAGGAAAAGGTTGAAAGGAGAACGGAACAACTGCGCAAATCCAACAAGGAGTTGTTGATTGAAATCGAAAACCGAAGAAAGGTGGAAAGGGAAAAAAAGAACCTGATCGAAGAATTACAGGAAGCACTGGCGGAGGTCAAGGTATTGAGCTGCTTACTGCCTATCTGTTCGTATTGTAAAAATATTTCCTGAACAAATGATTGAGGCTGTGCCGGTCGATTGATTGCGGCATTTGGCACAGAACAAATACCCATGTTTCGTTCACGGCCATTCAGGGCAGACTTCCCCCCTTTTGCGTTAATTAATTGCTTGGTATACGCGATGATACCGATCAGGCAAAACAGACAATCATGACGATAAGCGTCAGAAAGCTGAGGATCTGGATGAAAAAGAATGCGAATCGTAGAGAGACCACGGTGTTGGTTTGGTCAAAACACACATGTATCAAGGATTGCATGACACGAGATGCCATAACGACAATCGATAAGTAATCGCGACTGCAGTTCCACCGACGCCGCTAACGAAAAGAGCGAACACGATTACTGCAAACACGGGGAGTGTTTTCAACGCAATTGGCGTGAGCATGCATCGCCCGTCGATACCATTCCTCCCCCTCAACTTTGGTCGAGTTGAAAGCGAAATCACGGTTGAATGGTAAATGGACGTCCCTGTCCCTGACATCCTGGGGCTTGTCCGCAGGAACCTGCCACCTCATGCGGAGAAGACATGATTTAAACCTCGTGCTAATATTGAATGATTTGTAAATTTTGAGGAGCTGATAATTGAAGAGCCTCATCCGGGACAGCTGGCTCCCCTTGTTTTACTTCTCCGGTGGGATCAATCAGGCTGGCAGCTGCCAGTACCAACTCCGCATCGGCGATTTGTTCTTCATAGTACTTTATTTCCTGCGGGTTAAAATTAAGCGGTTGTTTGTAATAGTCTCGCAATGCTTTCATCGCCGGGATATGCCCTCTTTCCGCCGATTCTTTCACGAGTTGCAAGCCCACCATATTTTTGTCACGACCAAATAAACTGCTGTCGAACATAATCAGACCCTGGAAAAACACAGCCTCTATGTTACCCATTTCAGCCGCCTGTCGAAAAAGAGACAGCGCACCAAGTTTATCCTTTGCCACAAATTTCCGTTTGGCTTCCTTTAATATTTCGTATACTGATTGCCCCCTCATGGTGTCCGAAGTTGAACCTTCAGTTGACCGTGTAACTGGCTGTTGATTCTTCCACCTGGGATTGTCAAAAACAAACTCGCCTTGTTGATGTCCGTTAAGAAAATCCACACCTGGGGTCTGGTTTGAGCTTGAAGCCGCTCTCTGTATCATTGTCGCCAGTTCATAAAAACTTATATAACCATCTCCGTCCGTGTCACCCAACCCTTCGTTGAGAGCCTGGAGGAGTTCGCCTGTAAAAACAGAGTGACCATCGGGCCCGGTGTCTTGAACTCGCTGCTCAGCACCACCTGCGGTGAGGATTTGACGTGCTTTTCTTTTCACAATTTCATCCAGATACTGCGGTATACGAGGGTCCAGGGACTCAAGTTCACCCCGTGATCCGAGTTTCCCACCATAACAGGCATCAATTATAAAGAGTTGATGCCTGACTGTTTCTAAAATTTCCGACAAATCACGAACTCGCGACATGGCAATGTAAGTGGCGCTGGAATCTTTTCCATCATAAGGCACCAGATATCCTCGTTCGTTAGAAGACGAAAAAAACTCCGTATGGCCATGACCCGCAAAAAAGAACAGGAATCGATCATTTTTTCCTGCAACCTGAGCAAGTTCATTTTCAAGATAACCGACGATTTTCTCTCGGGTGGCTTGCTCATTATAAAAAGTTTTAACATCAAAGTTCTGACTCAAAAGAAATGATTCTATAGCACGGGCATCCCTGACAGCATACTTCAAATCGGGCCAGATCGAACCGGGATACCTGTCGACTCCCACCACTAACGCATAACTCTTGTTAAACTTGCTGCCTATCAATTCATGGCAGAAACCGGATGTCCCTGAAACGATTAAAACAGTAATCAAAAAGGATCTAATCCACATGGTGTTACTCCCCCCTGAGTTTAGTGTTGATTTCGTCAAGCAGGTTGGCATAATCATGATTAGACGGATTCATTAATACTGAAACTTCAGCTAATTTCCTGGCGTTCTCAAACTTGCCGGTTTGCAGGTAGAGGTCAGCCAGGTCGTTCATGGGTTTTGATATAATACGTATGGCTTGTTGATATTCACGGATAGAATTGGCTACCTGTTGCCCCTCCTTGTACTCGTAGGCCTTTGCGAGGTGCTTTTGGAATGCAGTAATATCCTCACCCCGCATGCTTACGGTAGTTTGCAGAGTAGTTGATGACTTACCATTCTCATTTTGCTGTTGAAATGTTTGTTCTCTTTTTAGTTCCGGAGGAGCGGCTGCTATCGAAAAGCAAATGATGACAACACCAAAAAGGCCAAGAATTGCCCCTGGGGAAGCAGTTGAAAATTTCAGTTGATATTCACCCATGCGCCCAATAATTTGAGTACTGGAATCGCTATCAACCTTGAACACGGCAGAAATAAAGAGTTTGTAACCATATCTGATTGCTATTACTCCTGCAGCTATGGTTGCGAGCCGAATGGATAGTAGATAGATCACAAAAAGAGCATCATGACTTATCATAAAATTCTCCTCAATGTTCTCTATACAGATTTAACTGGAACGTCACCCTGCGGACGCTTTCTGGGCGATAGGGTGAACGCATTTAATTTATTGGAATTTTATACTTTCCTCGTCAATTACCTCCCTCTACACACCCCACCTGCGCCTGTAAGTCTGCACACCTGAACCAAAAGAGTCGGAACGAACCCACACCATTATCGAGTCTAAGTTCACCACATACTCAGGCAATTCTTGAGTCCTGTCAAAGCTCTCTTTCTGCTTTCAACACCTTTAGCTATTTGATGGATATTTCCGGCAACGGTTTTGTATTCGTCGCCGTAACCCAGACTATCTCCGATCAACCAGTGGTTTATGTAACCTGTTAGCAACTGGACAAATCCACAGATAACCCATTTGGTCAAAGTAAGCTCCCGTATACCCAGCAATGAGTTGAGAACCGCAAGTCAATTCGTCCGCTCGATCGACTGGCCTGGGAAGTGCTTTTTACAAGGAGCGATCAAGTAACGTATTTATTTCCTTACCGAATTTAGTGAGCACTATGAGACTGGTCTCATTCCATGAACCTTCACGTTCCGGCACAATGAGCCCTATTCCTCTTAGTGCTCTCAGAGCACCAATGTGTTTCGGATTAATACGGTCAAAATCAGGAATTAAATCTTTTACCGATGCTGGAGTGTTCTTAGAGAGAATCCTGCGATAGAGATCTTTTTGGTAATTATTCAAGAGGGAGTCATATCGTTCTAAAAATTCTTTGAGGATAGCGGAGATTTTTCCTCCGGCATCTGCTGGTGTGATTTCTATTTCGCTTAAACCAGGCAGTACTACCTTAACTTTATTTTTTGATAACAATGAAGACAAAGGCGATTTGAGCATGTAGACCACAATACATACCGCTGCAGCATATACCACGGCAATCAAGAGATCCCACCCATTTGTTAATGTAGTTTCCATTCCATCCTCCCCAAAAGGCTGTTAGAAAAGGCTGTTAGAAAAGGCTGCATTACAAAATATGATATTGCTACGAGGCCATGGGGTCAGCCAAGGGCTCAAATCTTTGTTTAACTCAATTACCTTCGAGACTCACTGAATATGTATCCCCTTCCCCTATATGATTACACCACCACAAGTTATGTTTCAAGATAATTGATACCAACCCATGGTCAGGTGATTTGCACTGAAAGGCATCTGCCAGACTGTAAGTTTGCACACAAAATGAGAAGTTTCAGGCCGGAATTGCAAGTGGCCCGTTTGAGATAATCAGGAGACATATATTTAATCCCTCACAATTGGTAAATTAGCCTTAAACCCCTAGTCTGCACAGGTTTTAATAAGAAATGATGCCCTTGGTCCTTAAGTCGAAAGGGGGTAATCCGCAAAATGCGATAAGATCAAATTGCGATGCTGTTTTGCAAGAAAATCCGAGACAAATCATTTCCTGGTTCCACCCCCCCCGTACAACCCAAGCTGCCATGTGCGCTAATCATTGCGGATCTTAATAGGTGATAGGAATTCGCTTTTTCAGGCTACCCTAAGAAATGGGCCTTCCAGGCCCATTTCTCTTGTTAGCAGACGTCCATCCTAACCTATCCAACGGCGGTATTCGTCTCGTTTTACATGGGCGGATGTCGATTATTTGTTGATGGCGGCAAGGAACTCCAGAGGATCAAAGATCTGGAAATTGTAGCTCACCACACTCCAAATAGTTATTGACGACATGAGAAACCACCGCCCGGTAAAAACCGTAATCTCGTGAAAATCGCCAGTCATAACAGAATTCGAACTCAGCAAAGTTTGCATTCAGCAATTGCCAGAGGGGTGACTCCTGCGGATTTCTGGGATGATATATCTTTGCCCGGCTGTTTATTCACCCGGTTGTGTGGGAGTTTTTCTTTTATAAACCAAATGATAAATGGATCATTAGTAAAGGTACGTTCAACGACAGCTTTGGTGGACTTGATTAACATAATGATATTATGATGGGGCCCCCCAACAACTTGCTAAACTTGCCCGAGCGTTACTAATCGTCGATGCGGGGTTAAAATATTTAAAGCTTACCAGATCAAACCTAAACCAATCCTACCGTTTATCGTCAATTCACCTCTTCCCTTCCACCTGCACGAGCATGCTCCGAATTCGGTGGCTTGAACGTTCCGACTAAACGATGGCTCTCTCCAGGACAACCACAAGTCGGTGGTCCTGGCCCTGATGTACTCATCACCATCCGATCTTTTTTTCAATACCGTTCTTTTTTTTGTAAGGAATCCCCACGTACTCCCGACTGAGCTGGCAAAGGGTTTCGTTATCCCCTTTTCAACAACCTCAGCAATGGGAGAATGGAAAATGAAAAAATATGTGGCAATCGCCATTATTGTCATTGCGGTCTCCGCCTTTTGGCTCTTTCATATAGACCGGTACCTGACTCTGGAAGGCATCAAGGCGGCCCAGGCTCAGCTTGACGGCTGGCGCAGCGGTTCCCCTTTCCTGGCCGGTTTTGCCTTCTTTGCACTTTACATCGCCGTAACCTCATTGTCTCTTCCCGGAGCCGCCGTGCTCACCCTGGCGGCGGGGGCATTTTTCGGCCTCGTCCGGGGAGTGATTATCGTCTCTTTTGCCTCAACCATCGGCGCGACCCTGGCCTTTCTCGTCGCCCGCTTTATCCTGCGCGACAGCGTGCAAAGCCGTTTCGGTGACCGCTTACAGACCATCAATAAAGGAATCAGGCAGGAAGGTGCCTTCTATCTCTTTACCTTACGTCTTGTGCCGGTTTTTCCCTTTTTCCTGATCAACCTGGTCATGGGCTTAACGGCTCTTCCCGCCCGGACCTTCTATTGGGTCAGCCAGCTCGGCATGCTGGCGGGCACCGTCGTCTATGTCAATGCCGGCACCCAACTGGCTAAAATCGACAGCCTGAGCGGTATTCTCTCGCCTGGGCTGCTGATGTCGTTTACCGCCTTAGGTTTGTTTCCCCTTCTCGGGAAGAAAACCGTCAGCTGGCTCAAGAGACGAAGGGTCTACAGGAAATGGCCGAAACCGGCGGCCTTCGACCGTAATCTCATTGTCATTGGTGCCGGGGCGGCGGGACTGGTAAGCGCCTATATCGGTGCCGCTGTAAAGGCAAAGGTAAGCCTTATTGAGGCGGGCAAGATGGGGGGCGACTGTCTCAACTACGGTTGCGTGCCGAGTAAGGCTTTGATCAAAAGCGCCAAACTCGCCCATCATATGCGCCACGGCGACGATTACGGTCTGAAGGCGGTTGAAGCGGATTTCAGTTTTCGTCAGGTGATGGCCAGGGTCCACAGGGTCATTGCGACCGTCGAGCCCCACGACAGTATCGACCGTTTCACGAGTCTTGGCGTCGACGTTATTGCCGGTTACGCCAGGCTGGTCGATCCCTGGACCGTCGAAGTCCGGCAAAGTGACGGCGAGACCAGACGTCTGACCTCCCGAGCCATCGTCATCGCCGCGGGTGCCCGGCCTTTTGTCCCGCCGCTGCCCGGGCTCGACGAAGTCGGTTATCTCACCAGCGATACCCTCTGGGATGCCTTTGCCGATCTCGAGGAGCCCCCCCGCCGGCTGGTCGTTTTGGGGGGCGGGCCGATCGGCTGCGAGTTGTCCCAGGCCTTTGCCAGGTTAGGTTCAGAGGTCTGGCAGATAGAAATGGCGCCAAAAATTTTACTCCGGGAAGATCCGGAGGTTTCGGCACTGGCCGAGGCCTCGCTTACCGGGGACGGTGTTCATGTCATGACCGGACATAAGGCATTGCGCTGCGAAAAAGACGGCGAGCGAAAATTTCTTGTCGTTGAGCATGAAGGGCAGGAACACCGGATAGAATTCGACGCCCTTATCTGCGCAGTCGGCCGGGTCGCCCGGCTGGAAGGGTACGGCCTGGAAGAGCTCGGCATTCCGACGGAACGTACTGTGGTAACCAATGAGTACTTGGAAACCCTGTATCCCAATATCTTCGCTGCGGGCGATGTGGCGGGGCCCTATCAGTTCACCCACACCGCCGCCCACCAGGCCTGGTACGCCGCAGTCAATGCGCTGTTCGGTGATTTCTGGAAATTCAGGGCGGACTACTCGGTGATCCCCTGGACGACGTTTATCGATCCCGAGATCGCCCGGGTTGGTCTGAACGAACAGGAGGCTCTGGAACGGAAGATCGCCGTGGAGGTAACCCGCTTCGGCATCGATGATCTGGATCGGGCCATAGCCGACAGCGCGGCTCGTGGCTTTATCAAGGTGCTCACCGTCCCCGGCAAGGACCGCATCCTCGGGGTTACCATCGTCGGTGAGCATGCCGGCGATCTGCTCGCCGAATTCGTGCTGGCCATGAAACATGGCCTTGGGCTCAGCAAAATTCTGTCCACCATCCACACCTATCCGACCCTGGCAGAGGCCAATAAATATGCGGCGGGCGAATGGAAACGTGCGCATAGCCCGCAAAAACTCCTGGCCATCATGGAAAAATATCATCGCTGGAAAAGGAGATAATCATGTTGCGATACATACTGATTGGCCTGCTGGTCATGCAGGCAGTTCCCGTCGAGGCCGCCGCCTTTGATCACCGCCGGTGGGATGATTTACTGAAAAATAACGTGCAGGTTTACCAGGGTGGCAGAGTCACCAAGGTCGACTATCAAGGCATGGCCAGTGAGCAAACGGAACTGGCCGGCTACCTCAGGCAGCTGTCTCAGGTCACCCGTGACCGGTTTGACAGGTGGGACAAAGCCGAACAGCTGGCTTTTCTCATCAATAGCTATAACGCCTGGACGGTCGATCTGATTCTCACCAGATATCCCGACCTGCAATCGATAAAGGATTTAGGTTCCCTGTTCCAATCTCCATGGAAAAAAAGGTTTTTCTTTCTCCTTGGCGAAAAACGTTCCCTCGATGACATCGAGCATGGCCTGATTCGCGACTCCGGACGGTACAACGACCCGAGAATCCATTTTGCCGTCAACTGCGCCAGCATCAGTTGTCCGGCGCTTAAAAACCGGGCATATCGGGGCGATATTTTGGAGCAGCAACTGGAACAGGCTGCCAGGCTGTTTCTCTCGGAAAAGAACAGAAACAGACTGGAGAACGGTGCGCTGCGGATCTCCAGCATTTTTAAATGGTACCGGAAAGACTTTGAGCGCGGCTGGCACGGCACGGCAACGCTGCCACAATTTCTGGTCCTGTACAGGGACAGTCTGGGACTCAGCAAGGTCGAGGCCGACGCTTTGGTTGCCGGGATGATTCCCATAACCTTTCTGGATTACGACTGGAAGCTCAACAGTGCCAATCCGTAGATGGCAGAACTTGATAATCAGAGGATAAAGGCCGGTGACATGACTCCTTCTTCGGCAAAGCGGAAGACAGCGTTTACGACAGATTATGTGCTCTTCTGGACGAATCTTTCCCGGTTGAACGGCCTGTTGGTGATTTTGAACATCAGCATGTTCTTTTTGACCGGTCTGGTGAATCGGGGATACTACTACACATGTTATTCCCTTATCGCTTTGAGTGCGGTCGGTCTGGGAGCGGTACTGCCGACGTCTCTTATCCGGAAACTATGGTATTATTTATGTTTTTTATTCTTTGAGCTGGTCGGTGTCTATTTTTTGGTGGCAAGCATTGTCTACTGGATTCGACACCAGGCATGACCAGACGAACGCAAGGCAAAAAGGGATAGCTCATGGAACAGCGTGAGGTCCTGGACAGGATTACAGCCAAAATACAAGAGTATTTGTCCGCCCGGCAGGAAGACGGTTTCCTCAATTTCAGGCAACCCGCCGAACTCGAGGAAATCCTCCGGCTCGACCAGTGCAGGGATGGTGCGGACTGGCCGGAGATTTTCCGGTGGATAGAAAAATACCTCGAATATTCGGTAAAAACCGGTCATCCGGGCTTTGTCAACCGAATGTGGGCCGGTGCGAACCTGCCGTCACTTGTCGGCGAGATAGTAGCGGCAGCCGCCAACACCTCCTCCTGCACCTATGAAACGGCACCGGTATCCACCTTGATGGAAAAATATATGCTTCGGGAAATGCTTGATCTGGTGGAATTTGAACATGGAGAAGGACAGATGACCACCGGCTCGAGCAATGCCAATATGCTGGCAATGATGGCGGCCCGGAACGAGATGCTCCCGGAAGCAAAGACCAACGGTTTGTCCGGTGCGGCAGATATCTGCGGTTTTGTCAGTGCCGACGCCCACTATTCCATGGAAAAAGCCGCCAATATCCTGGGTCTTGGAACCAATCGTCTTATCAAGATCCCCGTAACAGCGACGGGTGAGATGGATGTCGCCGTTCTTGCAACACAACTTGAGGAGACGACAGCAGGCGGGAGATGGCCGTTTTTTGTCGCCGGCACCGCCGGAACCACGGTTCGAGGCGCCTACGACCCAATCAACGAACTGCTCGAGCTTCGGCGAAAGTATCGCTTCTGGCTCCATATCGATGGGGCCTGGGGCGGCGCAGTTGTCGTCAGCAAAACCCTGAAAGAGAAGTATCTGGCCGGGATCGGGGAAGTGGATTCCTTTACCTGGGATTTTCACAAGATGCTCGGTACCGCCCTTATGTGCAATGTCTTTCTTATCAATCACCGAAACCACACCCTGGGCAAGGTCTGCAGCGCCGAAGACGACAGCTATATCTTTCACGGTAACGACAACGAGGTCCGGGATCCGGGAGCGGTCTCCCTGCAATGCGGCAGGAGGGTCGATAGCCTCAAATGGTTCCTGGACTGGAAATATTTCGGCAGAACAGGCTTCGCCAACCATGTGGAGCGCTGTCTTGCGCTCTGTGAATATGCGGAAAACGTCGTGCGTGCATCAGAGGACCTCGAGCTGGTCCTGCCGAGGGTATCTTTTAATATCTGCTTTCGTTACAAGACCTTGGAGCAAAACGCCAACAGGCTCAATCTTGCCATTCGGACCAAATTGTACCATGAAGGCATCAGCCTGGTCGGCTACGCCTTCCACGGCCAACAGCTCTTTCTGCGCCTGCTTCTTGCCGGGCACGGGCTGACCACAAGCGATGTTGACCGCTACTTTTCTCAACTCATTCACACCGGAAAAACCTTGGAGCGAGGTGCATCATGAAAAAGTATCCAGGAGTCCCGATTACCTATCAGAACCATCCTCATGAAAGGAAGCTGCAAAGGCTCCTCTTCGAGTTGTTTCTCTTGCCGCAGCCGGAGAAGATCGTTACCACCACCATCGCTTTCCTGCAGGAATATCCCCTCCCGCTGGATGATTTTCCAAGACTTGAGGGAACCTATTCGAGAACCATTGTTCACAGAAACGAGAACGGCTTTGAGGCGATGGCGGCACGATGGAGCAAAGGCGCCATCTCCTCCATCCATGGCCATCCATCCTTCATTTTCTATTATGTCCTGGACGGCAGACTGAAGATCGACAACTACCGGCGCAGCGACGCCGGACTGATCATGGACTCAACGACATATCTGGAGAAAAATGACCATTTTTTCTCCATCGGCGAACCAGGCAGATTTGACAATAACATTCACCAGGTACAGGCAGATGAAGAAACTCTCAGTCTCCACATATCCTCAGACGATGCAACCAAGGGTGAAGTATTCGGCAGGATCACCAACCAGGCCGGGGAAGATCGAAATTCGCATGAGGCTGGTCCTGCGGTACCTCTCTGGCTGCCTGCGGTACGGGGTTATACCCTGGAACTTCTTTCAGTTGAACGGCGGGG
>Ga0210123_1000013_pt1 | contig 98836 bp, 95 predicted proteins | sample Muzzi_PWB_D2_FD_185535 | JGI IMG/M metagenome (GOLD analysis project Ga0210123, IMG submission 185535) | Wetland microbial communities from San Francisco Bay, California, USA, that impact long-term carbon sequestration - Muzzi_PWB_D2 (SPAdes) | ecosystem: Environmental > Aquatic > Marine >... | reverse complement strand
CCAAATCTTCGCCTTGGGTGCCTATTCGCGGCAATCCGGCATATATAAAGGTTTCAAAGATCAATTCGGTGGACCAGTGTCCACCGCCCGCGGGATAATCAGCGGGATGTCAAACTCTAAACTTCAGATATAATACTACAACCTTTAAAATTACACTTTCAGATTGCAGGCTTTCTCTGGCTGGATAGCATCGTAAAAAGCATATTCAATACATGCTTACCCGTCTAACCCGAAGAGTAGTATTTTAATTGCTGAGAGAAGAGTTTTTGCAACAACCGTAGACGGACTTCGTCTTGCTGTATCATCAACTGTATATTTTCTATTTTCCCTTCATGTTTTCTTTAATTACTGGATTTATTTACCACTTTCAGAGTTGCGCTAACCTTCCTTTTTAGCCATGGCTCTCTGCCGTCTTTGAGTTATACGATAGGCATATTCGGTCACAATTGAGAGAATAAGCATTCCCGCCAGGAAGAAGATATGCAAGGGAGTATCCCTCAGGGTGAGCCAGATCAGACTGCCTAAAGCAGCTAGACAAAGACACGCCCCAATGATCGAAATTCCCTTATTACTTCCAATAGTTCCAGAGAGCCGGTAGGAGGCAAAATTGACCGCAGCGAAAATGAGCAGGAAGCCGGCGCTCCCCATCATGGAAATACTATTCAGGTTAAAAATGTTGGCGACAATAAGGGTAGCCGCCGAGGTCATCAGCAGCCCCTCGATGGGCTTATCCCAAATCTTGTTCTCCAAAAAGGCAGGCAATTCACCATCCTTTGCGATAATAAAGGACAGGCGGGCGGCGCCGTTGAGAGCAGTGCAGCCACCGTGATGATATTATATCCCTTTTGGCCAAGAAATGGGCGGGCTGCCTCGGCCAATGCGTAATCTTTGGCCCGGACAATATCAGCAACAGGCAGATTGCCAACCGTCACCAAAGCCACGAGCATATACAGGATGACGACGAAAACAGTCGATATAAAAAAGGCACGCGGCAGGTTCTTTGGTGGTTGTTCGATATCTTCTGCCGTATTGGCGATAAGTTCAAACCCCTCGTACGCCAGAAAAATTACCATGCCTCCGGCAATGAGGGGAACCGGCGCCGCCCACTGCGAAATCGCCAACCGCGACGAATCTATTCCAAAAAAGCCGATTCCGACAAACCCCAGAAGGATGAACACCTTGATGGCGACAACCCACTCTTCTATCTCCCCGATCAGTTTGGCACTCAATATATTCAGCCCGGTAATCAGCAGAATAATGCCGCTGATAAGACCGTGTTTGGCGGCGACATGCCAGGATGATGGAAAAAGTTCAGCACCATAACTCCCAAAAGCATAGGCGTAGAGCGAGAGCATGACGATATAACTGATCCACAACAGAATGTTCAGAGAACCTGCCCCGAGTCCTGAACCAAATGCCTTGTCCAGATAGGCAACCGTTCCGCCCTGACTGGGCAGGGAGACGGACAATTTTGTATACGAATAGGCGGTTACAAGAGCGATACATCCAGCCAGTAAAAAAGAAAGCGGTGCCCCGGCCCTGGTTATCTGAACCGAAAGTCCAAGCACGGCAAAAATTCCGCCGCCGACCATCCCGCCCACACCGATGGATACGGCACTCCATAAACCGATGGAATCTTTGTCCGAAGATACGGGATCAGCCATAGCACTTTTTCCTATAATATTTTTATTTCCATACTGTTTTTCGTACTCATAATAATCCATGCAACATAATTTGCGATAGGCGCTTGCAGGCTCCAGTCGATGCCAGAGCATTTCACACCGTCATCGCTGTCATCCCGGCAACGGGAAATTTGAGAGATACCCATATTCAATCTGTGTTTTTCTCGGGTCGAAACCAGAAAACCATCCGGCATATAGAGACATAGCAAAGACGAGGGGGAGAGAAATCGCCGAAAAAGGAGTCAAGACTCCCGTTGACTCTACATCGATATTTTCATATCATATCAATACGATATATTGCAATTGCATATTATCGTATTCATTATTTGATAAAAGAGAAATAAAGGTCAGAGGGAGCCGATTTTTTAGAAGCGCCTTAGAAACCGATTTCTTATCACCCACCCTTAGCACCTCACCGGCTATTTCCGTCGATTCCCCATCTTTTTAAGCCGCTTGCTTAAGGCTGGCTGTGACACTCCCAACAGCTGAGAAGCGATAGACTGATTCCCCTCGGCCCGTTCCATGGCCTCCAACACCAGGAGATCGCTGATCTCATGCAGACTCGGCAAGGGAGCATTCCTGTTAAAAAAGACAAGGTTTGCGTCTTCTTCATCGCCCTTGCCACCGTTTTCCGGGTCTGCCTGCATGTCCATGTTTTTTCTGAACACTTCCATGGACAGCATTTTACTTTTATGGACACTGAGAGCATCGTAAACAAACGATTTCAATTCCCTGACATTACCCGGAAAACTGTAGTTCGCCAGGAGGATCGGCAATTCCTTGGGAATGGTTGGTTTACTCTTGCCCATTTCTCCTGCCGCCTGCTCGATGAAATAATTAAGCAGCAGGCCGATATCTTCTTTGCGTTCCCTGAGAGGTGGAATATGAATCAAATGTGTTCGAAGTCGGAAATAGAGATCCTTTCTGAACTCACCTGACTGCTGCCGGGATTTAAGGTCGTGATGGGTGGCGACAACGATTCTGGCCCGGTTGCGCCTGGGCAGATCACTACCAAGAGGATAATATTCCCCTTCCTGCAATAAACGCAGCAACTTAATCTGAGAAGCGGGTGTCAAGTCGCCGATCTCATCGAGAAAGAGCGTTCCATCTCCCGCTCGCTCGATAACCCCCATCCTGTCCTCATCAGCGCCGGTAAAAGCTCCGCGGACATGGCCGAACAGGGTATCGGCAAACACATTGTCATCCAGACCGGCAACATTGATGGGCACCAGGTGACCGTTGCCGCCGCCGGCACGGTGCAGCGCCCGGGCAAACAGCTCCTTGCCCACCCCGCTTTCACCGCAGATCAATACCGGACGGCTGCCTTTGGCCACCGCCTCGATATACTGAAAGATCGAGCGCATATGCTTGCTGGATGTGATGATTTCGGAAAAATGCTCCGGACATTCCAGCTTATCGGACAGAAACCGATTCTTCATCTCCAGGTTTTCCTGCTGCAACTCAATCATGGTAATAGCGTTGTGCACCCCCTTGACCAGCCGCTTTTCATCCACTGTCTTGACAAAGAAGTAAAATGCACCGACGTTCATGCAGGCAACCGCGGTCTCCACCTGATTCAAACCGCTGATGATGATCACCGCTACTTCGGGATGTTCCTCAATAATTTTCTCCAGCAGCTTTTCACCGGAAATGTGGGGCATATTGAGATCGAGCAGCACCAGACGGATATCCTCCCGGTCCAGGATATCCATGACCTGCCGGCTGTCGCTGCAGCGTACGATGTTATTTATCCCGCCGGAAACAGCCAGCGTCATGGACAGACTGCGTAACCAGGCCTCTTCGTCATCGACCAGAAGCACCTTGAAAGATGGGTACAGCATATCGTTCATCACGCACTCTCCTTGTCCATATCGAGTGCCGGCAGGACCATCCGCACCCGGGTTCCGCTATCCGGTTCCGACTGAAAATCCAACCGACCGTGGTGATCCTTGACAATACCATCGGAAACAGATAACCCCAACCCTGTTCCACCCTCACCCCGCTTTGTTGTAAAAAAGGGGTCCAGTACGTGTTTCAGGTCAGCCTCCGCGATTCCCACACCTTCATCAGCCACCTCCGCCCATACCTCGTTCTGTTCACTGTCAAACCCGGTGGACACCGTGATACCTCTCTCCGAACCCGGTAGAGCCTGACAGCTGTTGATAATCAGGTTGACCAGCACCTGCTCGATCCTCTGGGCATTGCCGCGGACTTTGGGTAAACCTCGCCCGTATACCACCGAGAAATTGGTTGTCGCCTTCCTGATGGTGGTGTCAACCAGCCTCAGCGATGCCGTAACCACGTCATTAATCTCAACCGTTTCGAGTAGTTCGGCGTTTTCCTGTCTGGCGAAATCCTTAAGATCATTCACTATTCTTTTAATACGTTGAGCACTGTCATGCATTTCGTCGAGCATCCGCGGTATCTCCTCCCTGATTTGCGAATAGGGCATGCCGCCGATCATGAAATCCCCTTCTTCATCAAATCGTTTTTCCAGGCTATCCGTGGCCACACGATATATTTTCCCGAGCAGGGGGGTATTGAGCAGAATGAGCCCGGCAGGGTTGTTGATCTCATGCGCTACACCGGAGGCAAGGATCCCCAACGTCGCCATCTTATCCGCCTGAATAAGCTGCTGTTGTTGCAGTTTCGCCTCCTTTGCCGCCCGCTTACGCTCGATAATCTCCCGCTTCAGATCGCTGGTGGCTATCGCCACCCTGCGCCTGAGGGTGCGATTCCAGACCACCGTCCCGACAAGCACCAGCAGAAGGGGCACAACAAACATCGAGCCGTATTTGATCAACCTTTTCCAAGGGATTCTCGGCGGTTCCAGCGGGCTGAGCCATTTGTTTTTTATCTCATTGTATTTCCCCGTGTTCTTCAGAATAGCCAACCCTTCACTGAACAGAGCCAGTACTTCACGATTCCCTTGGAGCACGGCATAACCATACGGGGCGGCGGCAACGGGTTCCGCCACCCGGACGATATTGGTCAGCTTCAATTCCTTGCCGAGATATAATCCCGGCAGATTCGCGACAACTGCATAGTCATATTTGCCGGAAGCCAGCAAGGTCAACGCTTCAGCATGGGTCTGGGTGAGAATGAGGTTGACCCGGAAGTGATGTTTCAAAAAATAATCGTACATCGCCCCGTTTTGTTGAACGATGACGGACTTGCCGACCAGCTCATTAAGGGAGCCGATGGACGGTGCATCCCGCCTGGCGAATACCGATTGATGGATCACCGAATGAGGAGGGGAAAAGTCGAACAGGTCAGCACGTTCCTCCGAGGAAACCATGCCTTGCAGGGCATCTATTTTGCCCTCTTTGAGCTCCCGGATCATATCACCCCAGATCCCCAGCTCGATCTTTACTTCCACTCCCATAACCTCGGCTATCGCCTGGGTGAGTTCGACGTTAAACCCGGTAGGTTTGCCGTTTTCATCGAGGAATTCATAGGGAGGATACGAATAATCGCCTCCCACCACAATGGGGTCGGTAAGGGAATGTTTGGCTCCCGCCCGAGAAAAATGCGGTAGAAACAGCAAGAGGAACAGTGCCGGTAGAAGCAACCGGGCATAAAAAGGCAGGGATCTGGTTTTCATTTTGTCAGTAGGAGATATTGTTACAGGAATGCATATATAATACCACATCCCTGTAACGCCATAAATAAATCTGCCTACCCGGAGAAGGAATAGCTATCAATTTACCTCAACGTTCACCGTCTGCACACCTTCCGGCTCGGTTTGCCAATACCCGGCATCCAGCTGCTGTTCCGATTTTGCCACCACACAGGTAGTTGCCAGGTCACCGGAAACGTTGAGGGCCGTCCTGCCCATATCGAGCAGCGCGTCAATACCGAAAATCATGGCATAGGCAGCGGCAACGGCACTGCCCGGCTCCACCTTGAGCCCAACCGATTCAAGCACCATGAGGAGCATGATCGCTCCGGCACCGGGGACACCGGCCGTGCCGATAGAAGCAAGTACTGCGGTAGTGATAACGGTTATCTGCTGCCCCATGGTCAGGGGCAGCCCAATGGCAAGTCCGACGAATATGGCACAGACTCCCTGGTAAATGGCCGTACCATCCATATTGATGGTAGCCCCCAGCGGCAAGGTAAACGAGTACACTCCTTTGGATATACCCATTTTCTTCTCGGCGGTATCCATGGTTACCGGCAAGGTGCCGCCGCTGCTCCGGGTGACGAACGCGGTCAGGATGGCATCTTTCGCCTTGGTCAGGAACTGGACCAGACTCAGCTTGTTCATAGCGAGAAGCCCACCATACACAAGAAATAAATGGGCCACGAATGCGCAGTAAACCGACAGGGTCACAATGCCCAGGGGCCCGAAAGCTGCCGCACCCTGTTTACCGAACACTACAGCGATAAGAGCAAAGACGCCGATCGGTGCATATTCGAGCACCCATTGGACCACTTTGTACATGATCTCCGCTCCACCCTCGAAAAAGGCAAACACTGTTTCACCTGCATGACGAACCCGCTCTTCCTTATGCTGCCGGATATAGGCGAGGCCTATTCCGAAGACCAGGGCGGAAAAGATGGTGGGTAGAATCTTTCCTCCGGCTATAACCCCAAACGGATTCTTCGGTACTATGTTCAACAGGGTCTCAATGAAAGACGGACTGTTTAATTCCTTACCACCCATGTTACCGACCGCTGCCAGTTCCATACCGCTACCCGGATGAAAGAGATTACCGAACAGCAGGCCGATCGCCACGGCAAAGGCCGAGGTAAGCATATAAATGATGATAGCCTTTCCGCCTATCCGGCCGAGTTGAGCGGGATGTACCGAGGCCGCCCCTACAACCAGGGTGAAAATAACCACAGGCATGACAATCATTTTCAGTAGGCGGACAAAAAAATCGCCAAACGGACTCACCCAGGCTATGCCGCTACCAAAAATCAAACCCGCGACCGCACCGAGTACGAGACCCAGCAAAATCCTGAGCAACAGATTCGTCTTGAAGTACCAATCAAACATTTTTCGTTCTTTTTTCATCATATGCCTCGCTGTGTTTAGTGATGAGACTTGTTCAATACAAGCCCGGGCCCCACCATATGCTGTGGGGAAAGAAGTACATCCAGCTCTTGTTTGGACAACAGCTCCTGCTCCAGGATCAGCTCATATACCGACCTGTTGTCGGCCAGGGCTTTCTTGGCGATTGCAGAAGCCTTTTCGTAGCCGATGTGCGGCACCAGCGCCGTTACAATGCCGATGCTGTTTTCCACCAGTTCGCGACATCGTTCGGGATTGGCGGTAATATCCGCTACACATTTATCCGCCAGGGTCGTACAGGCCCTGCCCAGCATCGTTATCGAACTGAAGAGATTGTGAGCGATAACCGGCTCCATCACGTTAAGTTCCAGTTGACCGGCTTCAGACGCCATAGTGATGGCGATATCAGCACCAATTACCTGGAAGGCAACCTGATTCACCACTTCAGGAATAACCGGGTTGACCTTGCCGGGCATAATGGATGATCCCGGCTGCATTTTCGGCAGGTTTATTTCATTTAATCCGGTACGTGGTCCGGAAGAGAGCAGGCGAAGATCATTGCAAATCTTGGAAAGCTTGACGGCGCATCGCTTGAGTACTCCGGAAATCTGGACATAGACTCCCGTATCCCAGGTCGCCTCGACAAGATTTGGCGAGGTTATCAGATCGATACCGGTCAGGTGTCTCAGGCTTTTGGTAACCAGCCCGGTATAGCCGGCCGGAGTATTGATTCCGGTACCGATGGCGGTTGCCCCCAGGTTTATCTCTCGAATCAGGGGTAAAAGATCGTTTACGCGTTCGACGTCTTCACCAAGTGTAGTGGCATATGCAGAGAATTCCTGGCCGAGAGTCATCGGTACCGCATCCTGCAGCTGTGTTCGGCCCATTTTCAAAATGTCGGCGAATTGTCCGGCTTTGAGGTCGAATGTGTCTTGCAGGTACCGCATCCGCTCCGTCAGTTTTATGATCAGCAGATGGAGGGCCAGACGCAGGGCAGTAGGGTAGGCATCGTTGGTGGATTGTGAACAGTTGACATGGTTGTTGGGGTGGCAGTATTGATAGTCCCCCTTTTCGTGTCCCAGCAATTCCAGGGCACGATTGGCAATCACCTCGTTGGCGTTCATGTTGGTCGAGGTTCCGGCACCGCCTTGAATAACATCGACGATAAAATGGTCATGGAGTTTTCCGGCGATAATTTCATCACATGCTGACGCAACGGCATGGGCGATTTCTCCCGTCAGAATGCCAAGCTCCATATTGGTCAGGGCTGCCGCTTTTTTTACATAGGCCAGAGAAACTATCATCTCCGGTACGGTCGAAATTGCTATACCGGTGATTGCAAAATTCTCCATCGCCCGCAGAGTCTGAACCCCGTAATAACAATTAGCAGGGATCTTTCTTGTGCCGATCAGGTCGCTTTCCGTTCTTGTGTGCATGGCTGCATTCTCTTCCCAATGAAAATGTTCTCAATGTGTTGAAGGTCGTCACTTCCCATCCACCCGTCGGCGACGTCCCGTTTCCAGGTAAGGAAAAGCAAAAGCGATGCCAATCGTGTATCAACACACAACATATTGAGTTTACGAAATATTACGCAGAAAACATCTTCTCGCCAAACACACAAAGGGGTATAACCTGTGAGCTATACCTCCATAAATATTTTATCCATTTACTGTTTATCTTTAACAAGATAGACCAAAAACACTAAGGTTATAATCTCTCCTCCAGTTATAGGGGATCAGGCGTTCACTCCGGCCATTCCTTTCTCCGTCTATCGCTCACCTGCAACCACACCAGGAGAAAAGATCGTTTCCAATCGTTCGATTTCTTCATGAGTAAGCGATATTTCCGTAGCTGAGATATTTTCCTGTAGATACTTTGATCGCCTGGTTTTCGATATGGGCACGATATTGTCGCCCTTGGCCAGTATCCAGGCAAGCGCAGGCTGGGCTGCAGTCACCTCTTTGTCAATGGCAAGCTGTTCAGGCTCATTCACCAGTTGTTTGTTATGTATATAATTCTCCCCCCTGGTTTCGCACCAACATTTTCCTGACGTCTTCCGCTTGGCTTACATACCCCTGATCTTCACGATATTATTGCCGGTATTCCAATAGGATGCGCGGGGATAGACTCAAGGTCGAAGCGGCAACGGGGGGAAAGTGAAGAACAGAAAGCTGAAGTGAGTAATGTAATTGTCGTCAGCGGTTTTAAGAGGGGAAAGATACCCCAGCTGATGTGGCGAGAGTGTAATATCGTCGGGTTGAGAATTTTGAAGAGTACTTGGTTTTTTGCGGGTCGCGGATAAATCACAAAAAGAAAATCGTACGGGACCGACTCTTTACGGCCAAACCGGGCACGAAACTCAACTGCAAAATTGCCGATTTTGCTTTATCAGCAGCTGGATATCTAGTCTCCCTCTGACCCTTATTTCTATTTTATCTAAAGATGATTAAATATTATGCAATTGCAATATATCGTATTGATATGATATAAAAACGTCAGTACAAAATCAACGGGAGACTTGCCCCCTTTTTTACAGCCTTGATGTCTTGTCCATAAGCTTGCAAGACACGAGAATCTAATGGACTAAATACTTGAGACTTCGCTCCTTTTCGCAGAAGAGTTTGCAATTTGTGCGGAGAAATTTCCCAATTGATCAAGGACTGTCTCAACCTGCTTTATACCCTGATATGTGGTGCCATTATAGAAAAAGCCGTCGTGGACAAGATTGTGACTGTTGCCTCCGGCATTCACCACAAAGGGGCTCTTATAAAGCTCATTTATCCTTTTAACGATAGTGTCGCCGATATCTTTAAAGAGAACCGTCGTCCGCCCATCTGTTCCTCTGGCATGATGCGAAGGATATGTGCTGTTGCTCGGAAGCGCTGAAATATTCTGGTACATGGTGCCTCCTGGTTCCTGATAAAACAGGTAATCGGAATTCAGCACCATTTTCAGGTAAAAAGATAGTTCCATCCTATCGGCCAATGCCTGTGTGTTTATCCAAACCGGACTGGCAGGTGCCCGACAAAACGGGCTGTTGACTATTTGAACTAATACCTTTTGCTTTTCTTCGGACCTCATATTTTTACCTCCACCTAAGTCCGCGATAGCGCCCAATAAAACCCTTGCTGCAGAGTCATAGAAGCCATCCAATGCATTTCTTACTTGCGCCGGTTCGGTAAATCGAAAACCATCCTTGCTGTGGTGCAGATTAGTAAATGCTTTTTTAAAAGCCCCGCCCGTTCAGTTTTTTACTTGCGCGGCCGCCTGACCAATTATGAACTTTTCAACCGGACTCCCCTCCACCCTGGCCAACAGATCGAATGTTTTTTCCATATTTCTCTCACAAATAACCCTCAATGCGTGATTTCCCGCAATCTGTGTAAGCGTTAGCCCACCTAAAACGGCGGTAAGGACGGAACCTCCGCACAGGCTCAAGGCAAGAAAAGCCGCCTCGATTTTCCTTTTCCTTTCCTGTTCACTCTTTTGGAGTACACTTTTGAAATTTTCGAATGCTCCGATATATGCCGTATGAAAAGGGCTAATGAGATTTAATTTCCACAAACTAATATTCATTAATAAGTCAGCTATTGCCGTTATCCTTTCATCGTTTAACTTTACTTTCTCCTTCAGGTCTTCCAGATCTTTTATCAGTTTGTTATAATCCATATTGTCCCTCCTCCTCAGTTATTTAAGACCTCTTGACAGATCGAGTTGGTGACGAATCAACCATGATTGAAGCATTTCCTCTATTTCACAGGGTAGGAGCTATGAAGATACGTTTCGCCTTCATACGTTCTATCTGTTCTTTCGGCAGATTGCGTATCATCTCTTCATCACCCATCGACAACGAGAGAGAGCGCGGTGCATGAAAAAGAACCTCCGGGATTTCTTTATATTGGTCTCCTTTCAGGCTGAGCATTTCCAAATTGCCCAGTTTACGAAACGAATCCGGAAGCGCCGGAGCCGTACCACGACGTCCGAAAAAGAGAAACCCCAGCTTGTTCAGCTCGCACAATACCTCGGGAAAATGATCAAAGGCGTTATTCTCAATATCCAGGCGTGTCAACATCTGTAACTGTCCAAAACTGTCCGGCAGCCGAGCCAGCCGATTATCAGATAAATAGAGAACCCTTAACGTGTGCAATTCTCCGAAGGATTCAGGTAAGTGGGTGATCCTGTTTCCGTTTAGGCTCAACGTATCTACTTCTCTCAGCTTTCCGATAGAATCCGGTAGTTCAGTAAGCTTATTGTCACTCACGTCGAGGTGGTGAATCATGGTAAGATCGCCTATATTTTCAGGCAATTGTGTCATCTTATCTCCAACTCGCAAGGTGTGTATCTTCTTTAATCCGAAAAACACCTGCGGAAATTCGGTAAACTGATTGCCGGCCAGGTTGATATTGCCCAACGACTCCAGAGCGGACAGGTCATCCGATTCATTAACCTCCTCCACTTGGGTCATCTGATTGCCATACATGCCGAGATACCATAGCTTTGGCAAAGTGAATACAATCTTGGGTAATACCTTGAATTTGTCGTGAAAAAGCGTCAAAGATTTCAGGTTTTTCAAGCGTGCCAGGTCTTTAGGCAACGAATGAATATTGGTATAGCTGACATCTAGTTTAACCAGAAAATCAAACTCAAACACTTCTTCAGGAATTGTATCAATTGGCATTTTTTCCAAGACCAGACTTTCGCTGCGGGTCAACCTGGTCTCGTCAATACACGCCTTAACCCTTATTTCCGTATCCAGCGTTTCATTCTTACAATCGGCATGGGCTTTGGCGGCTTGATCCGATACCTCCACCGGGGGAGTCGTCTCTGAATAAGCCAAAGGGCTGTAGAGCAAGACGAAGATGGCCACAACAATCGTTGCATTAAATTTGTTCATAGCAATTATTTTCCTTTATCGATGATAGATGGATGTTTACGGAAATATCGTTTGATATCATTGATCTATTTTTAAGTTATTTCTTTAACTTCCTTACCGGGAAAACAAAGATGAGAAGTAAGGTGATCTCTGTTTCTAACATTTTTCTTACTTGAGGATAATTGTTGAATATTTTGATTACCTCTGAAATCCTGCATAACAAAGAACTTCAATAAGCAAAGGCGACAGGGGACTGATTTTATATTTCTTTCAGTACGCGGTGTTGAGTTTAAACTCACATTCCTATCCACTACACTCCGGCTCGCTTCCATCTTGGCTGGGCTTGGGACTTGCCCAACATCTTCCGAAATGATATGTTAGACTTATCCTTAAGAACATGTGCCGTGCCCGGCACACAACAAGTCAGGCAAACGGGACACCAAAAAGCGGCGCCCCTTCTTGTAGCGTTAGAACGAAACAATGGTCTTTGCCAAGGATACTATTCGTAGCCTGTACCGGAGACGTGCCGCTTGGTACGACTTTTCGGCTAACGCCTATTATCTTATCGGCTTCCGCGAGGAGAAATACCGAAAAATGGCAGTGTCGGAATTAGCACTCGAATTTGGCAATACAGTAGTCGAACTCGGATGTGGAACCGGACTTAATTTCAAATATTTACTTCAGTCTATAGGCGATACTGGCCATCTTGTCGGCGTCGACCTCACTGATGCGATGCTGGAAATAGCCAAATCAAGAATCGAGCGAAGTGGTTGGAAAAACGTGCAGTTGGTCCTGAGTGACGCAACGAAATATGTCTTTCCACCCAAAACAAAGGCTGTAATTTCTACCTTCGCTTTAACGCTTATTCCAGAATACGAGGCAATTATTGAGCGCGCGGCTAATAGCCTTGTCAGTGGAGGCAGGTTTGTCATATTGGATTTCAAAAAACCTGAGCGCTGGCCACTCTGGGTGGTAAAGATAGGCGTCGCAATCACTAAACCATTTGGCGTGTCATTGGACCTTGCGGAGCGAAAACCGTGGGAAGCATTGAATAAGCATTTCAAGAACGTAACGATGACAGAAATATACGGTGGTTTTGTATACATAGCAGTTGGAATGAAATGAGTTCTATAGGGATAGGGACAGCCATCACTGACCGCCACTCCCAGGCCACCCGGTATACGGGTCGTGTGCCAAGGCGGTTCGGCTGGTAAATCAGGCAAACAATGGATACAGATTGCTGATTACCTGTCTGGGTACTCCTCTGAATGACGGTTGCTATGTTTCACCCGCCGGTGCAATACACCGGTAATAAGAAGGACACCGCTGAAAGACCGTGTCAGGCGACAGCATGCCAGGACGATGGAAAAAGTTCAGCACCGTAACTGCCGAAGGCATAGGCGTAGAGCGAGAGCATGACGATATAACTGATCCACAGCAGAATATTCAGCGAGCCGGCCCCGAGTCCCGATCCAAATGCCTTATCCAGATAGGCGATCGTTCCGCCCTGACTGGGCAGGGCGACGGCTCTCCACAAACCAATGGAATCTATTTCCGAAGACACAGAATCAGCTATAACACTCATTTCCCTACTACATTTTTAGTGCCATACAGTTTATTGTAATCACAATAAAACATGGCAAACAGATTGCGACAGGCGCCTGCCAAGTCACGTCAATGCCAAAGCGTTTCCCCCGTCATCGCTGTCAGCCAGGCAACGGATATTACAAGGAGAGTCATGAAATCAGTCTGTGTTTTTCTCGGGTCGAACCCCGGCAACCATCCGGCATATATGGCCGCAGCGGAGGCGATGGGACGGGAAATTGCCGGACGGGGGCTTACCTGTATTTATGGAGGGTCGCGCACAGGGCTGATGAACCAGCTGGCGGACAGTGCTCTCACGGCAGGCGGGAGAGTAATCGGGGTGACGGTCCAGGCCTTAAAAGATAAAGAAAATTTTCATCAAGGCCTGACGGAACTCCACGTTTTACCGACCATGCACGAAAGAAAAAATCTAATGGTACAACTTGCCGATGCCTTTGTCGCCCTGCCCGGTGGCATCGGCACCTTTGAGGAGTTCTTTGAGGTCTACACCCTCGGCCAGATGGACTTTCATGCAAAACCCTGCGGCCTGCTCGACGTTAACGGCTTCTACGCTCCCCTCAAGCTGATGCTGGACAGAGCTGAGCAGGAAGGCTTTTTAAAAAATCCCCACCGACAGACTATTTTTCGCACCGACAGTCCGGCAAGGATGCTCGACATGCTGCAAAAGGCTTTGGCCGGCAGACCGGAACAATAGACAATCATATCAAGAACTTACCCGCAAGCACTTGTGCCCTTATACGCCGCGCTGCCTGTTCAGGATCTTTGTTCAGTAAATGTGGGGCCTTATCTCTCACCAGCCCTTCATTGATCAATTTTCCCCGGTGAAAATCCCTGGACCTCGGAAAGCCGGCCTCTCCACCAGATGCCGCCATCGCCGGAGAGTCGTTTACCCTTGGCATCGGAAAATATTGCATTTTTAAGGTGAATGTAGGAAGGCGTCTCCGTCTGTTCCGAGGAGGAAACACAGGTACACTGCTCGCCAATTTTCTTGAACGTTTCCTGTATCTCCTCAGAACCAGATCCAAACGAAAAAGGACCGGCAAAATATGCACTCAGATCGTCAAAATACTGTCTGACACCGACAAGTGTCCCGGATATCAGGATCCCGCTAACCGTCAGGGTTATATCCAGCTCAAAGCGGTTTTTGTTTGCCAGATTGACCAGGAATTGCAGGAACCAGTCCTTCGATGGTGCATTGTTGGTTGCGAATTTATTTTTATCATCATTTACCATGCCTTCCTCCTAGAATTTACCGACAGATATCTTTTCGACGATTGATGTACTATAACCTCTTTAACGAAACCCCGATGGATCTTATCTCGTTTTTGCAGCTGACTCACTTGAGGATAGTTAGGACTATTCTCGGCAGAGTCAAGAGACAGCGATGACACCGCTGCCTATCCGCTGCCTATCCGCTGCCCTGCTGCTGCCCTGCTGCTGCCCTATAGTTTGGACCCTGCAGAGGAAGATGGGACACAAGGGATGCTCCCGCTGTATTTCCTAACTCTTCCGGCTTGCGAGATGTTCTAATTCGCGTTAAGATGGCCGTAATCTTCAACAGTTACCCGCCCGTCTTACAATTGGCCCTCCTGACGGTAAATCTTAATCGTAAATCCTTAAGATGGGATCTTATACAAGTGGATACACCAGTGAATTCTGAGAAAATCAGTCAGAAAGCGTACTTCAAGGATAGGCTCGATCATCAAATAGACTGGTATGATAAGAAGAGTATTACATGCCAGAAATGGTTCAAGCGCCTCCAGGTAATCGTCATAGTATTTTCAGCGACAATACCTTTTTTATCGGGCTATATGGATGAAAATACTCTTTACCTAAAGGTCATAGTAGGATTGCTCGGCCTCACAATTGCAGCTATTACCGCAATTTTAAACTTATATCGATTGCAGGAGAATTGGCTGGCATATCGCACGACCTGTGAAACTCTACGCCATGAAAAGTTTCTTTTCCTCACAGGAACAGCGCCGTACCATAAAGATGAACCATTTCTATTGCTTGTCGAGCGTGTTGAAGGCTTTCTCTCCAAAGAGAATACCAATTGGCAAAATTACATGAAGAAATCAAATGGCAGTGATGATCAACACTGATACAATGCCTTTGTCGAAAGAATATTCCGTGAAAAACCACCATCATATCCTGCCTGTCCGGAAATAAGATTTTTTATTCTCAAGCGAGACATTCGATACATTTAAAACAACGATGAGTTTGGGGAAAACAAGCGCCTACGAACTCATACTTTTTAGAGAAGGTCAACATGGCTGAAGCACCTCCTTTCAATCCCGATAATCGACGACTGCCGCTCCTGGGGGCAGTAAATTTTCGTGACCTTGGAGGTTATCCGGCCAGCGATTCCCACCAGGTAAAAAAGTGCCTGATTTTTCGTTCGGATCACCTATCCCGTCTGACCTCGAAAGATCTGCAGCTGCTGCAGGACCTCCGGCTCAAAGTAATCTGCGATCTGCGGACCGTCCGTGAGCAGGAGAGGGCTCCCGACGTACTGCCGGGGGATGGTTCGGTTCGACTGCTGTCTCTGCCGGTCATGGCCAAGGGTTTTGATCCGGCCGATGCCATGGACCGGCTTCGCTCGGGGGACAATTCCTGGCTGTCGATGGAATTTTTCATCAACCTTTATCTTGGCTATCTCGACGACTTCGGCCCGATATGGGGCAAAGTACTGGGTCTTGCCGCCTCGCCAGACAACCTGCCGCTGGTCTTCCACTGCACGGGAGGCAAGGATCGCACCGGGATATGTGCCGCACTCCTGCTCAAGGCACTCGGCGTTTCGGAAGAAACTATTCTTTACGATCACCAGCTGTCAAATGTCTGCAATGCCGAGCGGCTGCAACCTCTCTATGCCAAACTCGCCGCCATCGGCATCGGCCCCAAGGAGGCTGCCCCGTATCTGCAGGCGCCAAGTGAACCTCTGATTGCCATGTTTGCTCACCTCAAAAAAAGCTACGGAACCATCGAAGACTATCTGCTGAAGAAAGCTGACCTGGACCGGTCAACGCTACACACTCTGCAGGAAGGTTTGTTACGATGAAAGAGCTGTCCGGGCCAAAGAATGATGGCGTACGGGCCGACTCTGTTAAAAATGACAGGTCGGCAACACTGTCGCGATTAACCCGTCAAGCGTGGTGGGCGGCTGTTGTCCTCTTTTCCCCCTGGCTGGCGGCCATCTTTTTCTACCGGTCTATTTTTCATGACCGGCCCGCTGCCATGCTGGCACTGCTGCCCGGACTGGCGGTTGCTGTCCATCTGCAGCGGCAGCTGTTCCAGTCTCTGACGGACAATCATCCCCCTTTGCAGCAGGACCATCTTTTCTCCACCCTGGGTGCGGCCAACTGGATCAGCCTGCTGCGCGCCGGGGCCGTCGTTGCCCTCGCCGGTTTTTTACCGGCAGCGGTTCAGGGCGGTCAGGGACTGCGCAGCGGCCTGGCCTGGGTGCCCGGACTTCTCTACCTCGGTTTGTCCCTTGCCGATCTGCTGGACGGTTTTCTTGCCAGGAGGAAGGGCCGCGAGACACTACTCGGTAAAAGGCTCGATATCGAAACCGATGCCGCGGGCCTGCTGGTGGCCTCGCTGGTGGCTGCGTTCCTTGGCCGGCTACCGTTCATCTATATTCTGGCGGGACTGGCCTACTATCCCTTTATCCTGGGCATCCGACTGCGGCAAAGGCGTGGCCTGCCGGTGGTCGCCTTGATCTCCCGTCCCTCTTCCCGGATTATTGCCGGCTGCCAGATGGGCCTTGTCGGGATGGCCCTGCTGCCGATCTTTGGTCCAACCTTCACCTTCCTGGCCGCCTGGATTTTTATGACCCCGCTGCTGCTCGGGTTCCTGCGCGACTGGTTGGTGGTATCCTGCAGGATACAGACCACGGTCGACCAGCAGACCAACCTGGATTTCACGGCAGGATCCTTAATGAAGAAGCTGCCAATGGCCCTTCGCCTGGCTCTGCTTTTCGGCGGGATCGCAGCCCTCGTTGACTTCGAGCTGTATCGGTCCGAGGTACCCTGGCAACTGGCCGAAAGCGTATTGTGCCTGCTGGCAGCTACCGGTTTTCTGGGCCGCAGCGCAGGACTTGCTCTTCTTCTGCTGCTCGGTTACAGCCAGTCTCCTTTCGGGACAACGACATACTCCCTGCTGATCTTCAGCGCTGCCGCAGCCCTGATGCTGTCCGGTACGGGCCCCATGTCCCTCTGGTCTCCGGAGGAACAGCTTCTCTACCGCCGTAACAGCGGGAAGCCTGAATCGAGCAGCGGAAAGTCATGATGAAACAGCCCGACTCCCCGGCCAGGATGTGTTCCGGTATATCGGCTGCCAGGCGTGGATTAAAAAAGAGCTGGCGCTGGCTGCTGGGGCTTGGTGGTCTGGCCCTGGCCTGGCATGCCCTGCAGGGCGTGGCCTGGCCAAAGGTGTGGCATCTTTTGACCGGGCTTGGTTCTTTGTCCATCCTGACCCTTGTCAGCCTCAATCTACTCCTGCTCCCTCTGATGACCGCCAGATGGTGGTTGTTACTGCGAACCCTGGGCTCACCGGTTGCACTGGTCGCCCTCTGCGCCTATCGCCTGGCGGCCAATGCCGTCAGCTATCTCACCCCCGGCCCGCACTTCGGCGGGGAACCGCTCTCCGTTTATCTCCTGCTCCATCGGCATGGGATTCCCCTGGCATCCGGCACGACTTCGGTAATCATCGACCGGCTGCTGGAGCTGGTGGCAAGCTTTGTCGTCCTGACCCTTTGCCTTATTGCCCCGGCCTTTACCGCCGGCAGCCCCTTCTCCGGATTTTTTGCTCCGGCAATAATCGTCGGTATGATGACCGCGGTTTTCTCTGTGCTGGTGTTGCTCTTCACCGGCAGGCAGCCCCTGTCCCGGTCCGTTTCTTTATGCAGGAAGCTCTGGGGAAGATATTTCCCCCTGCCGACCGGGAACTCCTCTTCGTTCGTCACCACTATTACCCGGGGAGAGGCGCTGGCCGAAGACCTCTATCGCCGGCATCGGCGTCAGTTCCTCCTGGCCAACCTTTTCTCCCTATTCTTTTGGTTCGGGGTCTTCACCGAGTTCTGGCTGATGTCCTCGTTTCTTGGCTTTGCTCTTTCTTTCTGGCAGCTGACCGCCGTGGTTGCCGTGGCTCGACTGGCCTTCTTCACCCCTTTACCTGCAGGGATAGGGGTGCTGGAAGCAGCCCTGCCCTGGCTGACCGGAAGTCTGGGACTGGGTGTTGCCCTCGGCGTAAGCCTTTGCCTGATCATTCGGGCCCGGGACCTTCTCTTTAGTCTGGCCGGGCTGGGACTGACGATGAAGTATTTGACTTGTCACGGGAAGGCCGGTATCATCAACGAACAATCCAGGAAATACGGCCCAAGCGATCTCTTATAATAACAGTTGGATAGCTGACCAATACAGTCAATCCCAATAAAGGATAGCAATGTTTGAGGAGCAGCCAAAGGGCAATACGCATCATCAAAGTAGTACGATCCAGGTTTTTGGCGACGACAAACCGGCTTGCCATCAGGACCAGTGGTTTGACCGTTTACCGCTCCTGTCCAGGGATTTTCTGAAGCGGCATCATCGCCCTTTGGTTACCGTTTCCTATGCCCAGAGCGTCGATGGCAGCATCGCCACCCGTAACCGCCAACCCTTGCAGCTGAGCGGCCGGGAATCGATGATCCTGACCCATCGTATCCGCGCCGCCTGCGACGCCATTGTCATCGGCATCAACACGCTTTTGGTCGACAACCCCCTGCTTACCGTTCGTCTCGTCGAGGGGACAAATCCCCAACCGATTGTCCTTGACAGTAACCTGCGCATCCCTCTCCAGGCCCGTCTTCTCGATCGCATCGATCACCCCTGCTGGCTGGCCTGCACCGACAGGAGCGGCCCTGAGCGGATCGATGCGGTTGAAGGCCGGGGGGCAGAAGTCATCCGCTGCCGCCCTGACCGTCTGGACAGGGTCGAGCTGCCAAACCTTCTGCATCAGCTGGGTGAAAGAGGTATCAGCTCGATCATGGTCGAAGGCGGCAGCCAGGTAATTACCAGTTTTCTGGAGGCACGCCTGGTCGACCAGCTGATCATTACCATTGCCCCCCATCTGGTCGGCGGCCTGCCGGTATTGAATCGGCCGGTGGCCGACAATGGTTCCCTGTTGCATCTGACCAAAGTATCCTACCAATCCTGCGGCCCGGACATCATCCTCTGGGCTCAGCCGCGATGGCGGGAACCATGAAACGACATTACCTGGAATTTATCGCACCGGGAAAGGTTGAGATCAAGGTGAGCAACGCGCCGGAACCCGCTGCCGGAGAAGTCCTGGTTCAGACACACTTCTCAGCCATCAGTCCGGGGACGGAGATGCTTGTCTACCGGGGCGAGTGGCCGGAAGGTGTCTCGGTCGACAGCACCATTGGTGCCCTGGCAGGCACTTTTTCCTATCCTCTTGCCTATGGCTACTGCACAGTCGGCCGGGTGATCGCCACCGGGACCGGCGTTTCCGCAGACTGGCTCGACCGCCGGGTCTTCGCCTTTCAGCCCCACCAGAATCTCTTCTGTGCCGAGCCTGCGACGCTGCACCTTCTTGCCGACGAGCTGGACGATGAAACCGCCCTCTTTTTGCCCAGTATGGAGACTGCGGTCAACCTGCTGCTGGATGGCCGCCCCCTGCTCGGCGAGAAGGTTGTCGTTATCGGTCAGGGCATCATCGGGCTGCTCACCACCGCCCTGCTGAGCCGCTTCCCGCTGGTCTCCCTGACAACTCTTGAGAAATATCCGCTGCGGCGTGAGGCCTCCCTTCGTCTTGGAGCAGGTATGTGTCATGCGCCCGACGACCCCTTGCTGCTCGGCCGATTAGGCGGGATGCCGGGCAAAGGCGGCGAGGCGGATCTGGTCTTTGAACTGTCGGGTAATCCGAGAGCGCTGAATACCGCTCTGTCTCTGGTACGTTTCAGCGGCCGGGTGGTGGTTGGTTCCTGGTACGGGGCGAAAGAGACTGCGCTGGATCTTGGCTCTTTTTTTCATCGCGGCCGGGTTTCCCTGATCAGTTCCCAGGTAAGCAGTCTCGCCCCCGAACTCACCGGCAGGTGGCAGAATAGTCGGCGGCTGGCCCTGAGCTGGGAGATGTTGCGCCAGGTACAACCGTCCGGCTGCATCAGCCATCGGTTCCCCCTGGCTGACGCAGCTTCGGCCTATGCGCTCATCGACCGGCACCCGGAAGAGACGATTCAGGTTATCTTCGATCACTCGTCGTGAACTTCAACACGATTAAAGAAGGAGAAACAGATGATGTATAATCTCGGCGTGCGCCGCGAATTCAGTGCCAGACATTACCTGATCGGCGGTGACTGGGGAGAGGAAAACATCGAACACAGCCATCGCTACCGGCTGGACCTGATCCTGGAGAAACAGGCGCTGGACGATCACGGCTTTCTGGTTGATATTGTCGAGGTGGAGCAGCACGTAAAGGAGGTTGTATCCGATTTTCAGGGCAAAACCCTCAATGAACTTGCACCCTTTGCCGGCATTAATCCGAGTATCGAACGATTGGCCACCGTCATTCATGAGCTTTTCGCCAGGCGGTTTGCCACGTTTCAGCTGGCAGCCCTGACCGTCAAGATCCGGGAAGACGACATTGCCTGGACCTCGTACCGCGCGGACCTCTGATGCGTTTAGGTTTTGTCATCTACGGCAGGCTGGATACCCTTACCGGCGGTTATCTCTATGATCGGTTCGTGGTCGAGGGCCTGCGGCGGCTGGGCCACGAGGTGGAGGTGATCGGTCTTTCCAACGGCTCGTATCTCCGGCGGCTGGGGCAAGGTTTCTCCTTCGGGCTCTCCCGGCGCCTGCTGGCCGGAGGATATGACATTATTATTGAGGATGAACTCTGCCATCCATCGCTTTTTCTGGTGAATAAAAAGCTGCGCCGGCATGGCGGCCCGCCGCTGATCGCCCTTGTCCATCACATTCTCAGCGAGGAACCCCGTGGATTATGGCGCAACAGACTGCTGGCCCTGATCGAACGGCGCTTTCTTGCCTCGGTGGATGCATTCATCCATAATTCCAGGACCACCCGGCAAACAGTGGCCTCCCTCATCGGCCATAGCTGCCCCCAGGTCATCGCCTATCCGGCCGGAGACCGTTTCGGCAGTCCTCTTTCTGCCGATTTCATCGACAAACGGGCCACTGGTTCCGGCCCCCTGGAACTGCTTTTCCTCGGCAACGTCATCCCAAGGAAAGGTTTGATCCCATTGATTGAAGCCCTGTCCGGGATTGAGAGTGTGCTCTGGCGCCTGTCGGTAGTGGGCAGCCTCGACTTTGATCCAGACCATGCGGCCAGGGCACAACAGCTCGTTGAGCAATATGGCCTGTCGGATTCAATCCATTTCCTTGGATCTCTCGAAAATAATCAATTGATCGACATTGTAAGAAAGAGTCATCTCTTCTGCATGCCCTATGCATACGAAGGATTCGGCATCGCCATCCTTGAAGCCATGGCCTTCGGGCTACCGGCTATCGGATGCCAGGACGGAGCCGCGGGCGAGACCATTCGGCACGGATCCAACGGCTACCTGCTGGCTCCCGGCGACCTAGCCGGTCTTCGGCCCCTGCTTCTTGATCTTTATCAGGATCGGGAGCGACTGCAGCGCCTGGCCCGGTCCGCCGTTGCGACCTATGCCAACAGCCCAACCTGGCAGGATAGTGTTGCAGCTATCGACAGGTTCCTACGACAGATAAATGCTGCGCAGAACAGGGAGGAGGATATCGATGCCGCCGGATAATGCCATGAACAGCCAGAGTTTTGATCCCCGCTATCTTGCCGCCAAAAAAACCATTGACGACCGGGCTCTCAATCACCACGTCTGGGAGACGCTTCGCCAGACCCTGCCCCGGAGTAAGGGCGATCCAGCCGTCAATATTCTTGAAATCGGCACCGGTATCGGCACCATGCTCGAACGAATGGTCGATCGGCGGTTGTTGACCGGTGCCGTTACGTATGTGGCAACCGACAATGACCCGAACCAGCTGCAGGCAGCGCGGCAGCACCTTTGCCAATGGGCGGCAAGACAGGGCCATTCCCTCTCCTGGTCGCAGGAGTATCGCGGCCGGCTCTGTACTGCCACGACAGAAATATCGCTTAAGCTGAATCTTGTCAGCGCCGAAGAGCTTGCCGACGAGTCGGCTTCGCCGGGCTCGGTGGATCTTCTCATCGCCCACGCCGTACTTGATCTTATCGATTTTCCCAAGCTACTTCCCCGACTCCTGACCAGGCTTACCGGATGCGGGCTGATCTATTGCACCTGCAACTTTGACGGGGAGACCGTCTTCTTGCCGGAATGCGCCGATGATGAGGAGATTGTCGGACGCTATCATGATTCAATGGACCAACGTCTCGCCGGGGCAAGCCGTTCCGGCCGGCGGCTGCTGAGCTTTCTGCAGCGGCCGGGGATGGAGCTCCTGGCCGCCGGCAGTTCCGACTGGGTCATTCATCCTCGACATCTTGGCTATTTACCGGAGGAGACCTTTTTCCTCCATGCCATCATTGCCACAGTGGACAAGGCGCTTGCCGATAAACCCGGCAGGCCGCCCGGCCTGACTGAATGGACCCGACTGCGACACCGGCAGGTCGAGACCGGGGAGTTATCTTTTCTGGCCCGTCACCTGGATCTCCTGGCCCGTCGTCTGCCATGAAACCTGGAAAGCGACCCTCCCGGCTCCTGGCTGAGTTCTTCCTTGCGTTTTTGTTCCTCAGTGTCCTCTTAAACTGTAACTATCCTGCGCGACATTATTTTTCCTGGCATCTATTCCGGCCATCGGTTGATGTCTGGCTTCTGCTCAGCTTGCTTGCCATGGCGGCATACATGGGCAGGCGTCCCCTCATGTGGACCTGCCTGCCGGTCTGGGCTTTTTTTCTGATACTCCGCGTGTTCCGCATCGGTGATACCGCCGTGCCAATGTTCCTGAATCGTCCCTTTAACCTCTATATCGATTCCGGCTACCTTTTCGGCCTCTACGATCTGCTCAAGACAACCGCCCGTCGGGGGAGTTTCCTGCTGCTCTCAGCAAAAACTGTAGTTGTAACGCTTGGGATCATAATCTCGAGCTGGTATGCCTGGCGGGTCGCCGCCCTGGGACTGACTCATAAAAAGTTTCGGCTGACGTTTCTTACTGTCTCTGCTGTTATTTTCAGTGTTGTCCTAATCCACGGGCGGCCGTCGATAAAATCACCGGTCATGGCGCGTTTCGGCCGGGAAATCTTTTCTATCCGGGACCAGCTCCGTGCACAACAGGCTTTTTTCGTCCGTCTGAAAAAAACCGCCCGGGAAAGGGAGGCCTTCCCTGCCTCACTCAAAGCTCTGCAGGGTGCCGATGTATTGTTATTCATAGTTGAATCCTATGGCCGTATCGTTTTCAGCCACCCCAAGTATCGGCAGGTGATAAAGACCACCATGGACAATCTGACCAGGGTCCTCGACAGACACGGCTTTCAGGCGGTTTCTTCCTATCTGGTCTCCCCGACCTATGGCGGATCCTCCTGGCTGGCCCACAGTAGTCTGGAATTTGGCCTGAGGGCGGGGAACGACCTTGAAGACACCGCGCTGCTGCGCTCCTCCCTGCCTCCCTTGGCCAGCTATTTTGCCAAAAGCGGCTATCGTACCATCTCGGTAATGCCCGGCACCCGTTTTGCCTATCCGGAAGGGACGGCTTTTGGCTACGACAGGTATTATTACGCCCGTGATTTCAACTATCGGGGGCAATCTTTCGGCTGGGCGCCCATGCCGGACCAGTTTGTCCTCGACTGGGTACGCCATCACGAATTCGTCAAACGCAGCCAACCACTCTTTGTACACTACGTTTTGATCAGCAGTCACGCAGCCTTCAGCAGGCAGCCACAGTTCCTGGTTGATTGGGAGAGTATCGGCGATGGCAGGATCTATAAAGATATCGAACCGGTCACCTATCCCATTTACTGGCCAAATCTCCAGAATGCCGGCGAGGCGTATCTTCGCTCACTGGACTACGATTTTACCGTCCTGGGCGACTATTTTGCCAGATATGTCAGCGCCGATACACTGATCATCATCATGGGCGACCACCAACCGAATGTCCAGTTGACAGGAGAAGGCCAACCCTGGTCGGTACCGGTACATATCATCAGTCGAAATCCTCGCCTGCTTGAGCCATTTAGCCGACGGGGCTATACACCGGGGTTAATCCCTTCCCAACCCCTCCCCCACGCCGGGATGGAGACTTTCCTGCAAAGCTTCCTCGAGGATTTTCGGTAATGGATTGCCGCCAGACGGCTGGGCTTTCCATGAGAGATTGGACGCATTTTAAAAAAGGCCGATGTACCTATAATCCTAAAAAACTTCTTGATCATTTGCCAAAGGCTATTCATCTTATATAGCCAAAGACGCAACACTGGCTTCGTAACTAAAAAAAGTGCCCAACCCCTGTGAATTCATTACTGCAGACAAAAAGACGCCTGGAAATCGGCAAGGTCGTCATTATCTATGCCCTGTTCGGCTGTGCCTGGATTTATTTTTCCGATACAGCGCTTGGCTGGCTGGTCCGCGATCCGGGGCTTATGACCCGAATAGCCATCTTCAAGGGATTGATGTTTATCGTCCTTACCTCCATCCTGCTCCTCTTCCTCATATCCAGGTTAAGCAGCAAGATCAAACAGTCGACCGACGCCCTGCGCGAAAGCGAGGAACGGCTGAGACTCATGGTTAAGAATGCCTCGGACAGCCTGGTTATTGTCAGCGCCGACGGCAGTCAAAGATATGTCAGTCCCGCAGCGGAGAGAATCACCGGCTTCCCGATCGCCGACCTGGAGGGACGATCACTGGAGACCATCGTGCATCCGGATGACATGAAAGATATTCGGGCTGCCTGGAACGAGGCGGTTGAACATCCGGAGAAGACCGTAACAGTGCAATACCGGCATATCCATAAAACAAGGGGCTGGGTTTTATTCGAGGCAACCGCCCAGAGCTTTTTGGGCGAACCGGCCATCAACGGCGTCATCGCCTGCGTACGCGATATCACCGATCGCATAAAAGCTGAGGAGGAAAACAAACAACTGCAACTGCAGTTGACACAAGCCCAGAAGATGGAATCGGTGGGTCGTCTTGCGGGTGGTGTTGCCCATGATTTCAACAATATGCTTGGCGTGATTCTTGGTCATACGGAACTGGCCCTGGACGGATTGGAGCCGGGCCAGCCGCTTTTTACCAGCTTGCAGGAAATCGCCGGGGCGGCAAGGCGCTCGGCCGATCTGACCAGGCAACTCCTGGCTTTTGCCCGCAAACAGACCGTCTTACCACAGGTGCTCGACCTGAATGAGACCGTGGGCAAGATGCTGACCATGCTCAGGCCACTCATAGGCGAGCATATTACCCTGACCTGGTTACCGGGTCACAATCTGGAGCCGGTCAGGATGGATCCCTCCCAGCTCGACCAGATCCTGGCCAATCTTTGCGTCAATGCCCGGGATGCCATCGCGGAGATGGGCGAGGTCATCATCAAGACGGATACCGCCGCCTTTGACAAAACCTACTGTAGCGCACACACCGGATACCTGCCCGGAGACTATGTTGAACTGGAGGTAAGCGACACCGGTTGCGGCATGGACCAGGAGACGCTCTCCCTGCTGTTTGAACCATTTTTCACCACCAAGGAGTTGGGCAAGGGCACCGGGCTGGGTCTTGCCACGGTTTACGGTATTGTCAAACAGAACGATGGCTTCATCGATGTCGAAAGCTCGCCGGGTCGCGGGACTACTTTCAAGATCTACCTGCCCCAATACACGATCAAAACCGACCGGAGACCGGAAGTTGATCCGGTGGATCAGGCCGGACGCGGACATGAAACAATCCTGCTGGTTGAAGACGAGCCGATGATCCTGGGCATGGCGGCGCAGATGCTCCAGCGTCAAGGCTACCAGGTTCTGCCCGCCGCTACTCCCGCAGAGGCTATTCGCCTGGCCGGGGAGCACCCTGGAGAGATTCACATGGTCATCACCGATATAGTTATGCCGGAAATGAACGGCAAGGACCTGGTCAAGAGCCTCTCCTCCATCTGCCCTGGTCTCAAATGTTTGTTCATGTCAGGCTATACGGCCGATTTAATCGCCCAGCACAATGTCCTCGAAGAGGACGTCCATTTCATTCAAAAACCCTTCACCCTGACGGACCTTACGGTCAAGGTGCGAGAGGTCCTGCAAACACTCCCGGCTGAGCAAAGCGATTTGTTCGCCGAATAGAGCCGGAGGACATTTCTTCCTGCATGGCGTCATCCCACATTGACCGGATGAAATTCGGTATTAGCGTTATACCAACGGTTGTTCAGGCAGTTAGACAAGATGAGAGCGATAAACTTTCATCACGTTGCAGTAACTGCAGCACCACATCTCCCGCTGATGCCTTGCAACTGATCCCAAAGCGGGATTTCCGACAGATGTAAGAAAAACAGACAGACATATTGGAGGTAGACCATGCTCAAGCGGATTTGCTTTTTCTCATTAGCGCTGGCCTTCGGACTTTTACTAAGTGGCTGCATGTCAAGTATGACGAAACAGCCCCCTATGACTATCGATTCGGGCAGCGTTACCCCCGGAACCCAGGTTGCTAAAAAAGGCACGCCTTTGGCACTGGCGGGCACCGGTATTGAAATCGGACAAAGACTGCCGGACTCCAGCCTCGTTGACGCGGCAACGATGCAGCCGGTCAATCTCAATGACTACCGGGGGAAAGTTCTTTTCCTCAGCATCGTTCCATCCATCGACACCAAGGTGTGCGAGGCGCAGACCCATTATCTTGGGGAACAGGGCGACAAACTGCCGGCAACGGTCAAACGGATAACCATCAGTCGTGATACTCCATTTGCCCAGGAGCGCTTTGCCAGGGAAGCAAAACTTACGGATGTCCAATACCTCTCGGATTATAAAGAAGGAGAATTCGGCCGGTCAGTCGGCCTGCTGATCGACGGTCCGCGGCTGCTTGCCCGTTCGATCATCCTGGTCGACAAACAGGGTATTGTCCGATATATCCAAGTGGTCCCGGACATTACCCATCTACCGGATCTGGAAAAAGCCTTCGACAAGGCCGCTGCTTTGGCCAAGATGCCCTGACCCGCCGCCCCTTGCCGGAACCAGGCTTTTCCATGGTACCGGCAAGGGGGAATTGATTAATCGCTTTTCCGGGTTTCAAGGTAGTGAGCAGCGGCAAGAGACGCGGTACAACCATCTGCCGCCGCGAGAACGATCTGATTGGCGTACTTCTGCCTCAGGTCACCGACGGCAAAGATACCGGGAATTGTCGTCTCGCACTTTTCGTCGGTAATGACATAGCCGCTGGTGCTGAGCTTGATCCCGGCGGGAACAATACTGCTGTTTGGCTTGAAGCCGACGAAAATAAATACCCCGTCGGTGTCTATCTGCCGCTCTTCACCACTTTTAACATTTTTTAAGGCAAGAGCCCGGACACCTTTCTCATTGTCGAGGATCTCGGTTGCGACCGTGTCGTAGATGATTTCGATGCGCGGCTCGGCGAAAACCCGCTGCTGGAGAATTCGACTGCCCCGAAAGGCATCGCGGCGATGGATGAGGTATACCTTCCGGGTTATTTTGGCCAGGTAGAGTGCATCTTCAAGGGCAGTATCCCCGCCGCCGATGACTGCAACCGTCTGGTCGCGGAAGAAGAAACCATCGCAGGTGGCACAATAGGATACCCCTTTGCCGAAATTGTCATCTTCTCCTGGAATACGTAATTTTTGGGCCGTTCCTCCCGCGGCGAGAATGATGACATTTGCCCGCAAAACGGTACCATCGACCAGACGCACTGCATGGTGGTCAATGCCGGGCTCGGTCGCCACCGCCTCCTTGTCGATGATTTCCAGGTCATAATGTTTGGCATGGGCAAGAAATTTCTCGCAGAGTTCAAAACCGCCTATCTCGACAAAACCGGGATAGTTCTCCACTTCCTTGGTGATGGCGACCTGTCCGCCGGGCATCCCTTTTTCTATCAGAACTGTCTTCAGGGCCGCCCGCATGGCATATATGCCTGCCGTAAGACCTGCGGGACCGCCGCCTAAAATTATCACATCATACAGCTGGTCATCGGACATTTCCGTCTCCTTTCTCGATATATTGATTTAACATCAGTAATGGTTGTATAAGGTTGCTCGATCGCAAAAAGTATGCAAGCCAATACTTAATCATTTGCCATGCTTTTGTGAAGGGATCCTTTCCCGAAAGAGCTGTTCCGGAAAGAGAGGGACAGCTCCCTCACCACAGCCATGGGGAGTTGGTGAGCTTTTGCCCGGACCCGGTCATGACGCTGTCTTCTATCATTGGTCGGCATGGTGCGCCCTGGCATAATGCTTTCGCAACAGGTCATCGCCCCAGTCCCGCTCCACATCGCGCCAGACACTGTGGATATGGTTGGCATCATCCTGGGTGTTGTCATATTCCACCAGAAAGCTTGGCCCGTGGAGACGGTAGTAATGCGGCTTTCCGGGTTGCGTCGGGCCGGCCCAGGCGAAGTGAAGAGAACCGAACCCCTGCCGGTCGATGGCATCCAGCTGCCTGTCGGCCAACCGGGGCGCCATCCGGCCAAGATACACCTTGATCAGTTGCAGTACCAGCTGCAGCTGTTGCTCGTTGAGAGCGGCAACAGCTACTCCGATCGGATCATCCAGCCGGACACGGGGAGCCCAGCGGGTGAGGATATCAGGCGGTGCACCCCCCCCGATCAATGCCTGTTCGGCCTGACGCTCATCGAGTGCGGCCAGCAGGCGCCGAGCCGCATCCTCTTCTGCGGTCAGGGTTCGAAACCCCGCAAGGGGTCCCTTAGGCACCCTGGCTGGATTAGCCCCGAAAAAATTAGGACTGCAGGCGATCCCGCAACCATCGACGATCAAAAAGTTGACCGACAGGTGATGTCCTTCAAACCGCCAGCCCCAGGCCTTATCGGTGGCCGGCTCACCGAAGATAGTCAGGTAATAGTGGTCCGGATTGCGGAGATGGAGACCGGAAGACCCCTCCAGCCCGGCGAGGATCTTCTCAAGGCTCATGATGGCAAGAGCCGTCATATTACCCCGGCGGCTCAAGCCGCTGGCCAGCAGAGCAAGGGCGCGGCGCTGCTGGCTGCTGTCCATGTCGGCGAGCGGCAGGCCGACACGCGAAACAGGGCGATAATCCCAGGTCAGTCGCGCATCACCAGCCACGTGAAAAACAGTCCGGCGGCGCTGCTCTGATTCCAGGCTGTTCAGAAAGGCGGATGCAGTCTCAACCATTTCTGCTGCCGTCTCTTTTGCTTCGGCCAGCTGTATCGGATTCTCTGGATGTAGTGAGACCATGATTGGTTCCCTTTTGATACTTCTTTTCTGACATGGTAACCACTTTGCTCATGAAAAAAATAGAGTTTCCCCGCAAAGCGTTTTTTCAAAGTATCCACCAGTACTTGATTAATACTTGACCGCCACCGATTAATGATATCTATATTGAAGACCACCCAGGGAAAAGGAACTATTGTCTACCGGCTATTCGCCCCACCCGACAAAATGTGCCGGGTCATTAGCCAACAAGGAGGCCTGTATGAAAGATCTCACGATAAATATCCTGCAACATGTCCCCGATAAACCCCAAAAGACCGCCCTTTATCTCTTCTATCTCCATGGCCTGATCATCGAAGAGGCCGGTATCCGTCCAAAGAGCGAGGAACACGGCTACTATGAATATCAGTTCATCCTGGAAGAACTGGCCCGGCAGGGATTTATCGTCATCAGCGAGGTACGGCCCAAAGGCACCCAGATCAAGCCCTACGCGGAACATCTTGCCTCCGAGGTGAATAAACTCCTGGAGAACGGGGTCCCCCCCGGTAATATCACCATAGTGGGGGCCTCCAAGGGAGGAATTATCGGCGCCTATGTCTCGACTATGCTCAAAGATGAGGCTATCAATTATGTACTTCTTGCCGGCCTTTTCGAAAAATGTCTGGTTGATGAGGACCTGAAACTCTACGGCAGGGTGCTCTCAATCCACGACCGGTCCGACAAGCTGTCAATCGTTCCGGCAAAATTTTTTCAACGATCGGAGGGATTGGGCCAGTTTAAGGAAGTCATCCTCGGCCTTGATATCGGTCACGGTTTAATTTACCGGCCCTACCCGGAATGGGTCGAACCGCTGCTCCAGTGGGTGCAGACCAAATAGATTGCGCAAGATGAGGAACAGCCGGCTGGATTACAACGAGAAGGAATTCGGTGGCAAGACAGCATGTACCATTGCCTGTACCGCCGCGCTACAGCCAGGAAAATGGGTCCGGAACTGGACCGAATGATATAAAAAATCTCCACCGGAGCAGACTTTTTCCACACTCAGGTTGAATATGATGCAGAGAAAACGATATACTTTCTAAAAGAAGCCCCTGGCCGGATAGTTCAGATTTGACGCAGAGTAATCCCTAGAGCAGAAGAATGAAAAAAGCCGTATCGTATTGAAGCCATGACTGATTATACTCATATGAAATGCCCGAAATGTAGCCAGCAGTTACGATTCCCAAAACATATCGGCGGGATGCTCATGGCTTGTCCCACCTGCGGCCAGAGGTTTTATTCCGACTTCAAATTGAAGGCAGGCGGTGATTATCGGCGACGGGACGTGGTAACAAATATTTTTGAACTACCATCGACCATCATTGACCGCATCGGCCGATATTTTTCGTCCTGACTCAGGGCAAAGTACCTTTGCCGATCCAGCTGCACATGGATGCTTTTTCACCACCTTTTTAACAGTGTACACCTTACCAGGTAAATTTATGGACATACTACTCACCGATGATGAGGTCCGGGTGCTTGGCTGTTTGATGGAAAAAGAAATGGCCACCCCCGATTACTATCCCCTGACGCTGAACGCCTTGACCAATGCCTGCAACCAGAAATCCAACCGGGAGCCGGTGGTCTCCTACGGTGAGGAAACCGTTATCTATGCCTTGAACGGACTGAAAGAGAGAAAGCTGGTCAGGCAGAGTAATATCAGCCGGGTTGCCAAATACGAGCAGCTCTTTTCCCAGGAGCTGAAACTGGTCACCAGCGAACAGGCAATCATCTGTATTCTCCTCGTCCGCGGCCCGCAGACAATCGGCGAAATCCGCAGCCGTACCGAGCGGCTCTACTCCTTTCCCGATCTTGACAAGGTCCAGGAAACTCTTGCCAGCCTCGAGGACTTGCAGTTGGTCGTCAAGCTGCCCCGACAGCCGGGCCGAAAAGAATCTCGCTATACCCATCTCCTCAGCGGTACACCCCAGGAAAACCAGGTGGAAACGATCATCCGATCCCAAACGGCAAGCAAAGGTGACCGTAGTGGCGACCTTGAAAGCCAACTCGACGAGCTGCGCCGGGAAATACAGGAGCTGCGGGAGGATTTTCAAAACTTTAAAGCAAATTTCGAGTAGACAATAAAGACGGCCCACACCCGGATCGATTCGTCGGGACTGCAATCTTTAGAGAGGTGTCTGTTCGGCAAGCTGCTCCGGCTTTGAGGCAAGAAGAGAGAATAAAATGATTTTGCAAGACCTGACCCCGAATTTAAATGATTTTGCAAGACCTGACCCCGAATTTCTCCGATTGAAATTCCTGGCTCCATGGATATAGTTAGAGGAGGAGTTCTTCGAATATTTCGAATTGGTTGCCTGCTCTTCATGGAGTTTAGAGGAATCATTTTATGGGTCGAAAACGTCTCTTGCTCACCAGCAATATAGATTACCTTTCCATTCTGGACGAAAATAATACCCTTGATATCGAGCTTGAGCCTGACATCCCACACGATATCCACCTGCAAATGTTCCGGGCCATGCTGCTCGGACGCAGATTCGATGAGCGAATGCTCGATCTGCAGCGCCAGGGCCGTATCGGCACCTTCCCACCGATAAAAGGGCAGGAGGCCTCACAAATCGGCACCGTAGCCTTGCTCCGCGACAGCGACTGGCTGGTCCCCGCCTTTCGGGAGACAGCCGCGGAAATCATGCGGGGTCGCTCGATGGAAAGCGTTTTGCTCTACTATAACGGTTTCAACGAAGGTACCATTCTCCCTAAAGGACAGAAGGACCTGCCGATGGCGGTCCCGGTGGCCTCCCAGATCCTCCACGCTGTCGGCCTCGGCTGGGCGGCCGGCTACCGGCGGACCGACGAGGTGGTCATGACCTTTTTCGGCGACGGGGCCACTTCCGAGGGCGACTTCCACGAGGGGCTGAACTTTGCTGCGGTCTATCAAAGCCCGGTGATCTTTGTCTGCCAGAACAACCAGTGGGCGATCTCAATTCCATTATCTAAGCAGACCCACTCAGAAACCCTGGCCCAGAAGGCCCTGGCCTACGGGATGCCCGGCATCCAGGTAGACGGTAACGATATCCTTGCGGTCTATGCAGCGACAAAGGAGGCGATCGACCGGGCCCGCAGCGGCGGCGGACCGACCCTGATCGAATGCGTCACCTACCGGATCATGATGCACACCACCGCCGACGATCCGAAAAAATACCGGTCGGAGGAAGAAGTCGAACTCTGGAAGAAAAAAGACCCCCTGCCTCGCTATCAAGAGTATCTGCTGCAGAAAAAGATCCTGCCGGAAAGTGATCTCACCACCCTGGAAGAGGAGATAAAGGAGCAGATTCAAACAGCCGTCGATAATGCGGAACGGCAGATGCAGAAACTCGGCGAGCCTCTGGACATGTTCGATCATCTTTACGCTGAGCTCCCCCCCCATCTAAGGGGGCAAAGGAAGGAACTGACCCGTGAACTGAAAACCGGCGCGCAGGAGGAAGACCATGACTAAGATGACAATGGTCGAGGCCCTCAATCTGGCGCTGCGCCAGGAGATGGCCAAAGACGAGTCGGTGGTCCTGCTCGGTCAGGATATCGGCCGGGACGGCGGGGTCTTCCGGGTGTCCGACAAGCTCCTCGATCAGTTCGGCAGCGACAGGGTGGTCGATACTCCGCTGGCCGAATCGGCAATTGTCGGTATGGCCATCGGCATGGCCGTCTACGGGTTGAAACCGGTCTGTGAAATTCAGTTCTCCGGCTTTACCTACCAGAACTTCCATCAACTGGAAAATCATGCTGCCCGCATGCGCTGGCGGACCCAGGGTCGGCTCAGTGTACCGATGGTCATGCGCGCCCCCTACGGTGGTGGCGTCCGGGCACTGGAACACCATTCGGAAAGCCGTGAAAGCTACTGGGCCCACACCCCGGGACTGAAAGTGGTCATCCCCTCCGGACCGCGCAATGCCAGGGCTCTGCTGGTCAGCGCTATCCGGGATCCCGATCCGGTGATCTTCTATGAAGCGAAAGCTCTCTACCGGGCCTTTCGCGAAGAGGTCCCGGAGGAAGAGGAGAGCCTGCCCCTTGGCCAGGCAAGAATTGCCCGTCCCGGCGACCAGCTGACCATCATCAGCTATGGCGCTATGCTGCGGCCGGCCATCGAGGCCGCCGAACAACTGGAGAAAGATGATGGAATTGGAGCAGAAGTGATCGACCTGCTCACCCTTTCCCCGCTTGATACAAGCCTGATGGTCGACTCGGTGCAAAAGACCGGGCGGGCGGTGGTCGTCCATGAGGCACCCAGGAGTTTCGGCCCGGGAGCGGAGATTGTTACCAGATTGATGGAAGGTGCTTTCTATTATCTGGAGGCACCGATCGAAAGGGTTACCGGTTTTGATCTGATTATTCCCTATTTCAGCAGAGAAAAGAGCTACCTGCCCAGTGTCGAACGCATTGCCGCCGCCTCACGCAGGACCTTTAAAAACTAAAGGCATCAATACCAACGGAGCAATTATGACCTCGTCTTTTCGCTTGCCCGATCTCGGAGAAGGTGTGCATGAAGCGGAGATACTCGCCCTCTCGGTATCCCCGGGGCAAAGCGTCCGGGAAGGTGATATTATCATGGAAATCGAAACCGATAAGGCCGCGGTGGAAATCCCCTCTCCTTTTTCCGGAACGGTGAGCGAGCTCCTGGTCAAGGTAGGCGATATGGCGGTGGTCGGCGACGTGCTGATCACCTTTACCACGAAGGAGAGTGCCACGACCGACAATTCGGCTGCCGTGCCGGATACGGCGGCTGTGGATACCGGCAGAAACCAAAGGCCGGTGCCCGCCTCACCATCCACCAGACGGCTGGCAAGAGAATTGGGCGTCGACCTGCACGAGGTCACCCCAAGCGGTTCGGGCGGGATTGTGACCAAAGAGGATGTTGAATCCCATGCTGCAAAGAAGACCGACAGCGAACCGGCCACGTCGGAACCCGAGCCCGGCCCACCGCAAGAACCTGCCGGCATGCAGCCTGCAACCGGCCGAACCGGCCTGCCCGATTTTGCCAAATGGGGCGAGATCGAGCGACTGCCGTTTCGTTCGATCCGGCGGGCCACAGCCAATCAGATGACCAGTTCCTGGACCCAGATCCCCCATGTGCACTGCCAGGATAACGTCGATATCACCAGGCTCGAGGCCTTCCGGCAAAAGCATAAGACTGAGATTGAAGCGGCCGGCGGCCGGTTGACCATGACGCTGTTTGCCATGAAGGCAGTGACCACCGCCCTGAAAAATTACCCGTATTTCAATGCCAGCCTCGACCTGCAGGCCCAGGAAATTGTCCTCAAGCATTTTTTCAATATCGGTATTGCAGTGGACACCGACCACGGTCTGCTGGTTCCGGTAATCCGGGATGTCGACCGCAAGAGCATCAAGGAGCTGGCCGTCGAGGTAGACGGCGCCATAACACGAGCCCGCGCCGGCACCCACAGTCGTGAGGAAATGCAGGGCGGCACCTTCACCATCACCAACGCCGGAGCATTGGGCGGCAGTCAGTTTTCCGCCATTATCAACCATCCGGAGGTGGCTATCCTCGGCCTCGGCCAGGGGCGCATGCAGCCCGCCGTCATCACCGATGAACGCGGCAGAGACGAGATCGTCCCCCGTCTGATTATGCCCATTCTCCTCTGTTTCGACCACCGGGTGGTCGACGGGGCCGACGCCATCCGTTTTCTGCGGCTGGTGATCGATGCTCTGGAGGATCCCGACGAACTGCTGATCACCATGATCTAGAAAAGGTCTGCGGCTATGGTAATGGGCGACATGGAAATGAACACCGACCTGCTGGTCATCGGCGGTGGTCCCGGAGGCTACGGCGCCGCCTTTCGCGCTGCGGACCTGGGGTTCGATGTAGTCATGGTCGATCAGCTGCCGCGTCCGGGCGGTGGCTGCCTGCACAGGGGTTGCATTCCCTCGAAGACCTTCCTCCATCTGGCCGAACTGATCCTCGATGCCAGGGGGGCAAAAAGAATGGGCCTCGGCTTTGCCGAACCCCACCTCGACCTCTCCGCCATGCGAGCCTGGAAAGAGCGGGTGATCGACAAGGTGGCCGACGGGCTCGAAACCCTCGCCAAGCGGCGCGGCATTCTGCTGGTTCAGGGTCAGGCCCGATTCGACAGCTCAAATAGCGTTCGGCTGGAAGGCGCAGAGTACAGCCGGATACGCTTCAAGCAGGGGATAATTGCCACCGGCTCCCGCCCGTTGGAAATACCGGGGGTGCCATTGATGCCGGGAGGCCGGATCATGGATTCGGCAGCCGCGCTCATGCTGCCCGATATTCCGCAGAGCCTTCTTGTGGTTGGTGGCGGCTATGTCGGGCTTGAACTCGGCTCGGTCTATGGTGCGTTCGGCAGCCGGGTCACCCTGGTCGAACGTGAGGACCGGCTGCTCACCCAGGTCGATGCCGATCTGGTGCAGCCCATGCAGCATCGACTGTCGAAACTCATGACCGACATCCTGGTTGGCGTTGAGCTTACCGAGATGCAGGAAAATGACGAGGGGGTCGATGTCCGCTTCACCCTGGCCGGGAAAAGCGAGCGGCGCCGCTTTGATCGGGTCCTCGTCGCCATCGGCCGGATTCCCAACAGTGATGATCTTGGCCTGGAACATACCGGGATAAGCCTCGACACCCGTGGCTATATCAAGATCGATGACCGGCAGCGGACGACGGATCACCATCTCTTCGCCGTCGGTGATGTGGCCGGGGGAGTGATGCTCGCCCACAAGGCCACCCGGGAAGGGAGAGTGGCGGCGGAGGTGATCGCCGGGCAGAAATCCGGCTTCGATGCCCGTGCCATCCCGGCGGTGGTCTATACCGACCCACAGATCAGCTGGTGCGGTCTGACCGAACGGGAGGCGAAGGCCGGGGACATCCCCTACGTTGTCCAGAAATTTCCCTGGAAATATTCCGGTCGGGCACAGACCATGGGGATGACCGATGGCTTCACCAAATTGCTGACCGAGCCGCAGTCCGGCAGGATCCTCGGGGTCGGTATTTGCGGGCGAAATGCCGAAGGGTTGATCAGCGAGGCGGCTCTCGCCATTGAAATGGGCGCGACAGCCGAAGATCTGGCCCTGACCGTCCATCCCCACCCCACCCTGTCGGAAACCGAAGCGGAGGCAGCGGAAATATTTCAGGGCAGCCCGACCCATATGTTGCCCGCAAGCAAATAATCCGAACTTGCGGCAGACGAAGGCCGCCAACGAATTTACATTCAGGGGCTCTTGCATTATACGTAAAGAAAAGAACGGTTCAGTCCTGGGAACCGAGAAGCTCCCGTCGGAAAGGAATTGCCTTTCTGCCTTTCCATCATTTATCTAACGGAGGCGGTCTATGAGGATAGTCATTGTCGGCGGTGGTGCAATAGGCAGACTTTTTGGTTATTTTCTTGTCAAGGGCGGCAATGAGATCACCCTGATCGATATTGACCGGAAAACCCTGGGAGCCTTGCAGGAAAAAGGCATCGGGCTCATCGCCGATGGCGATTCGCATCCCGAGGAAGCTGAGTCATTTCCGGTCCAGGCACTGTACTCGGCAGACTCTCTCACCGAAGCGGATCTGGTCCTGCTCCTGGTAAAGTCCCAGGCCACCCTGGCCGGGGTAAAGGATGTTGCTCATCTCATCTCCGATTCATGTCCGCTTCTCTGTTTGCAGACCGGGCTCGGCAACCTGGAAGTGGCTTCGCAGGTCGTCGACAAAGAGAATATTCTCCTGGGCATTACCTTTATGTCCGGCACTGCGCTCAGCGAAGCCAGGGTCAGGCAGGGCGGCCTGGCCCGGACCTATATCGGCGAGCTGAACGGCAACTTCACTAAACGTCTTGAGAACATCGACCATGTTTTTAACCGGTGCGGCATCGAAACCCAGATGGTCAAAAGGATCATCGGCCGGCTGTGGTGCAAGGTGATTACCTATTCCGCCCTGAATCCGGTATCCGCCATCCTGCAGGTGCCGAACGGATCTCTGACCTCGAAGATGGAATCGATCACCCTGATGAAACGGCTGCTTGACGAAGGCAGGGCGGTGGCCAGCGCCTGTGCCATCGAACTTGTCTATCCCGATCTCTATGAGCTGCTCTTTGACGCATGCGAAAAAAGCGCCAATAATCTTTCTTCAATGCTCCAGGATATCCTTAACGAGGTGCCCACCGAGATCGAAGCCCAAAACGGGGCGATCTGCCGTTATGCCGAGGAACACGGGGTGAAGGTGCCTACGCACCAGACTATGGTGGAATTGATCAGGCTGCTGGAGTGCTGGAAACCGGGAGTGGAACAACTCTGATTCCTATAACAGGAACGGCGCCAGGTAACTTCAAATGGGGGATGCTATGGCCGATTGGCACAATATACTCATTGCGGTGGACGAGATGGAATCTTCACTTCGAGCGGTTAGGTATGTCGGTCAGATAGCCCGGAACGTCAAATCGGTCTCGATCTGTCTGTTGCACATCTATCCCGAACCACCGCCGGATTTTCATCATAAAGGCGGGGTGCTGGAAGAATACCAGGCCCAGCGCATTGCCAGGGCCGAACATATCTTCAGCCGATGTCTGGAAATCCTGGTCGAAGCGGACATCACCAGAGAATCAGTCTACTGCATCACCAATATGGCCGAGGGCAAGACCATCAGCGATACCCTCCTGGAAGTCCGCAAGAAAGGCAACTTCGGTACGGTGGTCACCGGTAAACGCGGTGTTTCCAAAGCCGAAGAATTTCTGTTCGGATCGATCTCCAATACCCTTGCCCGACACTGCAACGATTTCACCAGCTGGATCGTGGGGTGAGCGCATGGTGGACTGGAACCAATTCCCCCCCCATATCCTGCCTCTGCTTAAAAACCATAATGCCCTGAAGAATCTGCGGCGGCAGCCGACAATATTCAAAGATACCAGCGATTTCACCAGCATAGACTATGGCGATATCATCCATGTCGACAACCGGTATTTTCTGGTTGTCGGCTATGCCAAGGAGGGGCGATTCGGGATCGATGAACAGCCGAAACAATGGGTCCCGAAGGTATATGATCTGGAGTCGGGGGAGAGGAAGATCCTCAAGCTGGTTTTCCATGAGACGTTCACCCTGGCCTTAGGCGACTTGCAGGTAAAATGTTACCGAAGGCCGGAAAAAGAAAGTCAGGTCCTGGAACTGGTGCGGGGCAATGCGATGTTCATGCAGGGTTATTCCGCGCTTGATGAGGTGGGCAACCTGGTGCGGATACTGGATATCGTCGGGGGAATACGGCTTGATACGGCAATCGGCCGGCTGGATTGTGACCAGGAGACATATATGGCAACGCACCTGGAAAATATCCTCCGACGGTTCCAGAGGGCGGTGGAGGCGATTATCCTGCTCCATGACCATGGTTTCAAACATGGGGATATCAGGCGAGACCATCTGTTCATCGACCGGGAAGACGGACACTACCGCTGGATTGATTTCGATTACGATTTTTACCTCCCCGAACGGCCATTCGCCCTCGACCTGATCGGTCTTGGCAATATCCTCCTCTATATCCTCGGCCGGAGAAATTTCCGCCCGGAAGATGTGCTGCAGCATCCGGACATGGGAGAACGGGTCCTGCAGACCCTGGACATGAGTGATCTCTCCCTGCTGTCCAGGGACCGGGTGTTCAATCTCCGTAAACTTTTCCCCAGCATGCCGAAATTATTCAACGATATCCTCCTTCATTTCAGCGCCGGCACCGACGTGATGTATGACACCGTAAGCGAATTTTACGCTGAGCTGTCAGAGAGTATTCAGCAGGTTTATGGCTGATTGGAGAGAAGCCGTTATCGACAAATCTATCTATCATGCCTATTTTTTTAATGTCTGGATTGAAGTTGCAGTCATGAACTTCTTTTTTAAATTTCTTACTTAGCCGCAGGTGACGGCAAAGGAAAACTCTATGGATTCACAGGAAATTTTCGCAACGGCATTACAATACGAAGAAAAGATCAGAGACCTGTATCGCTCGACGGATAAGATTGTCGATGACGAGCGTGGCAGGCAGATCTTTCGGGCCCTGGCGGATGATGAACAGTCCCACGTCGAATTTCTCCTGTATAGTGTGGAACAGTTAAAAGCACACGGAACCATCGATATCAACCGGCTGGTCACCTCGATCCCGACCATACAACAGATAGAATCGAGCATCGAAAGGATGAAAACGACCATCCCCACGCAGATGCTGGGGGATATCAAATCGGTGCTGGCCAGCGCACTGAAACTCGAAAAAGAGACCTCGGCGTTTTACCGGGAAGCCTGCAGCAAAACAGAGGGTGAAATTAAAGCTATTTTTGAAAAATTTCTTGAGATTGAAGACCGCCACATCGATGTGGTGCAGATCGAACTCGATCATGCCCAGCACAACGGCATGTGGTTCAATTTCATGGAAGTAGACTTAGAGGCATACTGAGCCGTGCCGGACCGGATAGCCGTAATCCCTGCGGCTGTTGTTCTTTTCTCTCCTCCCTGAGACGGTCCGGCATCCGTCTTTTTGGACTTTTGGACACTTTTCCTATTCCTGCAAAAACGCCGGTACAGGCGGCATGCCGCCTTGCTGTGAGCAGATATATGCAGCGACCCTGTTGGCTTTTTCGTTAATGGCATCGAGAGGCAGTCCCCGCAGAAAACCAATCGTTGCCGCGGCGGTGAAGGAATCACCTGCGCCAATGGTATCCTCGATATGGGTGACGATCCCGGCATGATCCGAAGCAGCATCCGCAGTCAAAAGAAGGCTGCCACTGCCGCCTCTAGAGAGAATCGCCATTGCCAGATCATATTGTTTGACCAGGGTTTTCAGCCACTGGTCCTCTGGTCCGCCCAAATCCAACAGCCCGGCCAGAACCGGCAGTTCTTCATCATTCAATTTGAGGATATCGGTGCGCTGCAGAGAGCGTAACAGCACCTCTTTCGAAAAAAATTCCTGACGGAGGTTAATATCAAAGACCTTCACCGTCTCCGGCCTGAGCGTATCGAGATAGTTGTGGATTACCCGGCGCGAGTGCTCCGATCGCTGGGCGAGAGAGCCGAAACAGACTGCATCCAGCGTCTGTTGCAAATTCACGGCAAATTCGTTGACCTGCAGATGATCCCAGGCGACCTCCTCGGGAAAACGGTAGTCGGCCTTCCCTTCCTCGTCCAGCGTGGCCAGGACATAGCCCGTGGCAAACTCGTCTGAAATAGAGATTGCCGAAATATCCACTCCACGCTGCTCTAATTCGGCCAGCGCCTTTTCTCCCCGGGGATCCCGGCCGATTGTTGAAATGGGCACACCATTTGCGCCAAGAGCCGTCACGTGATATGAAAAATTGACCGGTGCCCCGCCAATCATCTCTGCCTGGGGCAGTACATCCCAGAGCAATTCCCCAATACCGGCAATGGTAAAGTTTTTCATTCGCCCTCCGTCACCCAATGTCGCTTATCTTTGGTACACATCAATATTTATAGACTTTCAAGGTAGTCAACCAAGGAGCCAGCGTCAAGATCGATTCAGTCTGGCAATGGACCGCCGCGCCGGGGGAGATACGTCCCGGCGACGGCCATTCAACTAACAATATTTGCTAAAGAGCCTGCAATTGTTTACTGTTTCAGCTTTCCATTATTCAGTGATTAATTCACATCCATATAAATATCTGCTACCATACAATTTCCGGCAACCATCGGTCACCCAATGAATCGTTTTCGGAAATTGTAACTCTCGGCATAAAACGGCTGTTCATAGCACCCTGGAGATTTAGATGAAGAACTTCGTTCTGGCAGCAATCCTCGTCCTGCTTGGCATAGGTATTGTTTTTTATTTGCTCCGCCCACAACCTGGGGAAGAAGTTGTGGAGCAAACCGCTCTATCCTCTCCGCAGCTACAGCAGATCAGTCTCTATCACTATTTTTCCGGCCCCCTCAGTGGGGGTATAACGGAGATGATCGATGCCGTCAACAGCAGAGATGCCGGTTTTCAGGTAATGGCTCATGCCCTTGATCACGAGGCCTTTAAGAGTATGATCCATGTAACTCTTGCCAAGGAGACGCCACCAGAACTCTTTACTTACTGGGCCGGAGCCAAGACCCAGGCTCTGGTTGACCAGGGGAAGCTGCAACCGATCGACGACATCTGGCAGACGACCCCTTTGACGGATCGCTTTAACACCCCGGTGACCGAGACGGCAAGCACCTACAATAACAAGAAATTTCTCTTGCCGATCACCGAGCACTTTATTGTCTTTTTTTATAATAGGCAGGTGTTTGAACAAGAAGGTCTGTCACCTCCCGACACCTGGCCTGAGCTGCTTACCCTGGCTGAAAAATTGAAAGCAAACGGGACCATCCCCTTTGCCTTGGGGGCCAAGGAGCGATGGCCGGCCCAATTCTGGTTCGATTACCTGCTGCTCAGGACCGCCGGGCCCGAATATCGTCAGGCGCTGATGGAAAACAAAAAAAAATACACCGACCCAGAGGTCCGCAAAGTATATGCCATGTGGGGAGATTTACTGCAAAAGGGCTATTTCAACGAGGACGCCAACGATCTTGATTGGAATGAAGCCATCAGTCAGGTCTGTTCGGGCAAAAGTGCCATGACGCTCATGGGCACCTGGGCAATTCCGGTTTTGACCGGAGAAAAGTGCGGCCTGGCCGAAGAGAGCGGTTTTGATTTTTTTGTCTTTCCGTATACTTCTGCCAAGGTTCCGAAAGTGGCCCTCGGGCCGGTTGACGGTCTGGTTCTGACCAAAGATTCGGCAGGTCAGCAATTTGCCGGCCACATCCTTCGGTATTTTTCAGAGGTTGGACCGCAGAAACGGTTGAGTGAAGGGTCCGGAGCCTTTGCTCCCAACAGCCTTGTTCCCCGAGAGTTTTATACTCCCCTCAGACAGCGGATCAAAAAAGAGATCGAGGCTTCTCCCTATTGGGCTTTCAATTACGACCTGGCAACCTCCTCCGCTGTTGCCGATAAGGGGATGGACAGTTTCAACGAAATTATTGCCTTTCCCGACCAGGACCAGGAGATTCTCTCCAATCTCCAGTCGGAAATAGAAAAGTTGCCAATTGCTCAATGATCTCCCTGGAGAAGCTATGTCCTTTCGCCTGAAAATCGGCCTTGCCTTCTGTTCCATTCTGTTTTTGACTATCACCGTGGCAATCGCCGGCTGGTGGGGCATGCACACCGCTCTCCAGCGTCAGAATACTATTTTTGGTTTCAGCCTTGAAGTCGACCGGCTGTTCAACTCTATGGCCCATGAAGAGCATTCATTTTCCTCCACCCAGGAAATCAGTCACGCCCATATGGTACATAAAATCCTCGACGAGTTACATCTAACCATCAGTAGCCTGCCGAGACGGCCCGACAGCAGCCAGCAGCAATTGGTGGAAAAGGTTTTGGCCGAACTAAAAACCTACCAGAACAACTATGTCAATTTTACCGAGCAGGTGGTCAAAATGGAGACCCTGCAAAGCAGGATGATTCAGGAATCGGATCGCCTGCTGTCCAACACCGGCATTCTGACCGATCAGCAGGTTGATATTTCTGAAAATATCCTCCTGCAGGTTAGCCGGATGTTGCAGGCAGAGAAGACCTATATGCTTTCCGGTTCAAATGATTCTGCCCAGGCCGTTATCAATATCGTCGCGGATCTCCAGCTTTTGGCCAAACAGATTCTGGATCGGACAGGGAAAAGCGACCGGCGCCTAAAGGCCTACAGAATTGCCAAAGTGGCCTCGGTGTATGGTGATATTTTCGACCGTTACCTGGCGGAACAAGATAACCTGCAGCAATTGCAGGAGTTTATGCATCACGCCGAGCAGGACCTGGCCTCTGAACTGCGAACCTTTGTTGATAAGGAGCTGAGTTTTTCCCAGGGACAGGTAAATAAGCTCCGGCTGCTGACCCTGGCGATCTCCCTTTTTGCCGTGGCTCTGTCCCTGATCATCACCCTCTTGCTCTCGACCCGGATTACCCGTCCACTGGAACAATTGAAAAATTCCGCTTGGAACATCCTCAACGGTAACATGGACACGACTGTGTCTATTAATTCAAGAGATGAGATCGGTCAACTTGGCGACATCTTTAACCAGATGACTTCAAAACTCCGCCAGAATTTTGAAGATATTCTCCACTATCGCAATCATCTCGAAGAGTTGGTCGAGGAACGGACTCTCGATCTGAAAAAAGAGATGGCCGAGCGCAGTGGAGCGGAAATGGCTCTGCGCGCCAGTGAAGAAAGGCTCCAGACAATAGTGGATCAGTCTCCCATGGGCATCATCCTCTGGGATACCACCTTTTGCGTCAGGCAATGGAACCCGGCGGCTGAAAAGATTTTCGGCTATTTAGCAGACGAAGCCATCGGGCTGCCGGCCAAACGGTTTCTGCCGCAATCGATCCACCCATACATCGATAAGATCTGGCAGAAGCTGATTTCCACCCGAGATGGTGTCCGAAGCCATAACGAAAACATCACCAAAGAGGGCAAAATCATCCTCTGCGACTGGTTCAATACCCCCATTTGCGATTCTTCCGGCACAATCCTGGGTGCCCTGTCCCTGGTGGAGAACGTCACTGAGCGCATGCGGACGGAAAAAGAACTGCTGAAGATGGAAAAACTCGAATCAACGGGTATTTTAGCCGGGGGGATCGCCCATGATTTCAATAACATCCTCACTGCTGTCCTCGGCAACATCAACCTCTCGCTGTTCGATGACCAACTGTCGGACAAAACCCGTAAGCTGCTGATCTCCGCCGAGAAAGCTTCGATCAGGGCCAAGGACCTCACCCAGCAGCTCCTGACCTTCGCCAAGGGCGGTGAACCGATCAGGGAATCGACCTCCCTTGCAGAGATCATCAAGGATTCTGCCACCTTCGTTCTGCACGGCGGCAATGTCTCCTGCACCTATGAATTACCGGACACTCTCTGGTACGCAGTTGTCGATCGGGGGCAGATCAGTCAGGTTATCCAGAATATCGTGCTCAATTCCCGTCATTCCATGCCCAAGGGTGGCACCATCAGCATTTTCGGTGAGAATGTACTGCCCGCAGAAGATTCTTTTGGCCTGCTTGATCCTGAGAGAATCTATGTCAAAATACGGATAAAAGACAGCGGCATCGGTATCCCTGCCAACCTGCTCGACAAAATTTTCGACCCTTATTTTTCCACCAAACAGGAGGGAAGCGGTCTTGGTCTGGCTATTACCCACTCCATCATCAACAAGCATCATGGCCATATTCTGGTCAATTCCGAGCAGGGGATGGGGACTGAGTTCGTCATCTACCTCCCGGCGACCTTACGGCCGGCAGACGAGAAGAATATGCAGCGGGAGGTCAAACCGACTGCCAGATCTCTCTGGGTACTGGTCGTCGATGATGATCCGTCGATCCAGCTGATCCTGGAAAAAATGCTGCAACAGCTTGGTCACAATGTCGTTCTGACCAGCGATGGCCGGGAGGCGATAGAGGTTTACCGGGATCGACAGGCATCCACTGATCCCATCGACCTGGTTATACTCGATCTGACCATCCCCGGTGGACTTGGCGGGAAAGAGACGATGGTGAAACTGCAGATGCTTGATCCGGAGGTTCGGGCCATCGTCTCCAGCGGTTACTCCAACGACCCGGTAATGGCCTCCTTCAGAAAATACGGCTTTCGGGCTGCAGTGACCAAACCTTATGTTCTGCATCAGCTGTCGGAGGCGATCGAAGGAGCCTTTCAGTAATATTGTTTTCTTCAATCCGGGGTTGCAACCCACTTTTTACGATTTTTTTCCAACATTTATGCTTACAGTCTGACACTATTCGGAATATGCCCTAACAAGTCAACCTGTTCCTAAAACACACAAGGTAAGAGGATATGGAAAAGATTAAACGCATCGCCCTGGTAGCACACGATAATCGCAAGAAGGATATCATCGAATGGGCTGAATGGAATTACGAGATCCTGATACAACACCAACTGATATCCACCGGCACAACAGGCGGCTTGGTTGAACAGGCCATAAAGAAAAGGCTCAGCGCCGAGGATGTGGAGAACTTCACAGTGATGAAACTGAAATCAGGCCCGCTCGGAGGTGACCAGCAATTGGGGGCGATGATCGCCGAGGACCAGGTGGACCTGATAATATTTCTATGGGACCCCATGCAGCCGCAGCCTCACGATGTCGATGTGAAGGCCCTGCTCAGGATCTCGGTCTTATACAATATTCCAACCGCCTGTAACCGGTCCACGGCAGATTTTCTCATCTCATCGCCACTGCTGAATGCCGAATACGAACCTGCCCAGAAGGATTACTCCACCTATATAACCCGTACCGTCCAATATGAGTGATAATAATGACATTTCTTGAGGAGAAACTCCATCGGGGGCAGCTGATACTCCTCGACGGAGCGACCGGAACCGAACTGGAAAAAAGGGGCGTGCCAATGGGCTCCAAGGTCTGGTCGGCTAAAGCAATTCTCACCCATCCGGAGACGGTTCGAATGGTTCATGAAGACTATATCCGGGCCGGAGTCGATATCATAACGGCCAATAGCTTCTCAACCGCAAGACACATGCTTCTCCCCGCCGGGCTGATGAGCAACTTCCGGCAACTCAATCTGAAAGCGGTTCAATTGGCGATCCGCGCCCGTGACAATGTCGCCAGCGAACCGGTGGCTATTGCCGGTTCCATTGCCCCTACCACTTTCTGCTCCGATCCGAGCAAATGTTATCCGCCGCTTGACGAGGCTTTCGCCTGGTATGCCGAACAGGCAGAGATCCTGGCTGAAGCCGGAGTTGACCTGCTTCTCATTGAAATGATAGAAAATATTGAACAGGGATCGCTTGCCGTTGCCGCCACATGCCGCTCGGGCCTGCCGGTCTGGCTCGGCTTCAGCTGCAGAAGTAACGAGACAGGGGCAATAATGCTCTGGGAAGAAGAAATACCTCTGGCGGAGGCAATTGCGGCCATTACCCCGATCGGCGGTTCCGCAGCATTTATTATGCATACCGAAGTGGCCGAAACGACCGAGGCGTTTGCCATCCTCAAGAGATGCTGGCAGGGGACCTTGGGGGTATATGCCCATTCCGGCCGCTTTGTCATGCCGAACTGGATCTTCAATGATGTCATTTCTCCAAAAGAATATGCTGCGGAAGCACAGCGCTGGATCGAAATGGGTGCCAGGATAATCGGTGGATGCTGCGGCATCGGACCGGCCCATATCCGCGAGCTAAAAAAACAGTGCTTCCCCCTGAACGCCAATACCTGCAACTCTTGATTCCCCGGAAACGGCGACTACGAAATATAATATACGATTTCAAATAGTTACCGACGGCACCCACCCGTCCAATCTCTACTGAAAGTCATTGTCAGACGCCCTCTGTCGGCGGCACGAAAAAATACTTTTATCTCATGATAAAAAAATAATTGTATTCCTGAATTTTTAGTTTATATAGTCGATTTTCAACTCCCTTAAATTCACTTCTCAGAATGGCAGGGATACCTCTCAATCTCTTTTCATCTGGAGCCCCCCAATGTTATATCCCCCTGAACTAGGCAATGATCCACTGTTCCCTCGTGCTGAGGATTTTTCCATTGTTTTCAAAGATAAAAAGACCGGAATGGGGGTAATTACCTACCGGTCGTTTAAGAAGGGTACGATCATGGCGAGGATTGCCAGACAAGCCGTATCCGATATCAGACAGCATACCCTGCAGTTGTCCAAGAACAAGCATAACTTCGATCCCTATTTCTCCGGTTATTTCCTGCATTCCTGCGCCCCTAATGTTTCGGTCAATATGAAGAAAATGACGGTGACGGCTCTGCAGGACATTGCGGCGGACAGCTATATCTACATGGATTATGCGGAGACGGAAGACTTTCTCTTCAAGCAGTTTCCCTGTTCCTGCGGGGCAGAAAATTGCCGGGGCTGGATTACCGGCAGGCTGGAAACTCCCTATCAAAAAACAAGACCGGATCAATCGCCCATCTTCCTGCCCGAGCACGGCGGCATGTCGGTTGTAATCTGATGATGCAGCAGCAGACGTCTGACTGGTGGCAAAGAAAGGATCTTTGCTACCAGAAGCAAGATCTTCACTTCGCCGGACGCCGGGTTGCCGATCTCGCCAGGCAGTTCGGCACCCCTGTCTTTGTTTACTCCGCACAACGGTTCAAGGAAAATATCGAGCGGGTCAAAAACGCTCTCACGGCCGTCGCCGGTCAGCATCGGCACCAGTTGTACTATGCCATGAAGGCCAACCGCTTTGCCCCCCTGCTGACTTTTCTCAAGCAGACCGGACTCTGCGGCATCGATGCCTGCTCCCCCGCCGAGGTCGAATATGCCCTCGGCTGCGGCTTTACCGCCAGGGAGATTTCCTTTACCGCGACCAGTCTTTCCCAGCCGGATTTCGACCAGCTGGCCCGCTATGACGGGATGCTCTTTAACGCCGACTCCCTGCACGCGATCCGCGAATGGGGCAGACGAAAGCCGGGCTCGGAGATCGGCCTCCGCATCAATCCGGCAGCCGGTGTCAGCCGGGCGAGCAACCAGTTACTGCAGTACGCCGGACCCGTCACCACCAAATTCGGCATTTACCGGGAACAGTTTGTCGAGGCGCTTACGGTCGCAGCATCCTTTGGCATGACCGTGCGGCGGATTCATCTGCATACCGGTTGCGGCTATCTCACCGAGCAACTGCCCCAGTGGCAGGCAGTGATCGAGAAGTGTCTGTGGTTTGTCGAGCAGGTACCCACCGTGCAAAGGATCAATATCGGTGGCGGTCTCGGGGTACCCCATGCCGCTTCGGATCAACCAATTGATCTTGGCAAATGGGCGGATATCATCAGACAATCATTCACCGTTCGTGACCTCATAGTCGATGTGGAACCGGGAGATTATCTGGCAAAGGATGCCGGGCTCCTGCTCATGGCCATTACCTACCTGGAGAAGAAGCAACAGACCGATTTTCTCGGAGTGGACTGTGGTTTCAATATCGCTCCTGAGCCGGCCTATTACAACCTGCCCTTTCAACCGGTACCCCTCTTTACCGGCAAAGAGCTCGACCATACGCCCTATCATATAGCGGGGCATATCAACGAGGCCCTCGATGTCTGGTATGAAAACCTGCTGCTTCCGGCAATGAACGATCAGAAGTATCTTGCCCTGATCAACGCCGGCGCCTATTCCGGCTCAATGGCATCCAACCACTGCATGCGCGGCCAGTTCAGAGAATTTCTGCTGCTGCCTTGACGCCCTCTCCCTTCTGCCGGAAAGCGTCGGTCAATTACGACTTTGCTTTCCGGCAGGATCATACTTATTTATTTTCCAGGCTGTGACCAGGCAGCGTATACCGGGACAAACCAATTGAAAATGGTGCCCGTTGTTGCTACAGATGTAAGATGAACCGGACTTTTAATAGAAGACTTTAGGGCGACACTTTTCAACTAAACCAGGAGGTAGAGATGAAACTTCGATACTTTTCTCATTCATCATTTCAAATCACCACCAATCTCGGTCATGTGTTGCTGATTGATCCCTTCCTCGACGGCAACCCAACTTCCCCGGTAAAATCTGCTGATGTCTCCGCCGATTTCATCATCCTGACCCATGCCCACGGCGACCATGTCGGCGACGCCTTCAAGATTGCCGAGCGGTCCGATCCACTGTTCATCTGCGTCAATGAGCTGGCCAACTACTGTATAGACAAGGGTTTCAGGGCGCACAATATGCATATTGGCGGTTCACACTTCTTTGATTTCGGCAGGTTGAAATTCACCATCGCCCATCATGGTTCGATGACCCCGGATAACACCTACGGCGGGGAACCTGCCGGGGTGATCCTGACCATCGACGGCAAGTCACTGTACCACACCGGCGATACCGGTCTCTTTTACGATATGAAGCTGATCGGCGAAATGACACCGCTTGATTATATGCTCCTGCCAATCGGCGATAATTTTACCATGGGCATCACCGATGCGGTCAAAGCCGTGGAACTGGCCAACCCCAGGGTGGCGGCCATTCCCATGCACTACAATACCTTCCCGGTGATAGAAGCCGATCCCAACCTGTTCAAGAATAAGGTCGAGGCCATCGGCAAAAAAGCTATGGTGATGGAATTCGGCCAGGAAATCGAACTCTAGCTTCCAGAAAAGACAGAAAACGGCACCCCGCTGCCTGGTAAATGCTGCCAAAAGACCCTACGGGGAACAGGGGTCATCGCGGTGAACAGAATCGGGTCGAACCGTTCCGGTCGATGTCTGATGTTTTTTAAAAAATTTAAACGTTAAGGATACTCCGTGCTTGCTCTCATCAAAAAAATTCTCGGCAATCCCTCTTCAACTCAGTCTACAGACAATGGCGGGACACTGGACGCGCATATCGCCCTGTGCGTGCTCCTGCTCGAAGCAGCCCATGTCGACGGCGAGTGCTCCGATGAGGAAATGCAGCACATCATCACCACGCTCACCACCGAGTGTAATATTCCCCGACAGGAAATCGACGACTTGCTAGCCGCAAGCGGCAGGGAACGAAATGAAGCTGTCGATCTCTTTCGTTTCACCCGCTACATGAACGCCAATTTCAGCAAAGAAGAGAAGATTGCGGTGATGGAAGCCGTCTGGCGGATCATTCATGTCGACCAACACCTGGAAACCCATGAAGACCATTTTGCCCACAAACTGGCAAATCTCCTGCGCCTGAGCCATAAAGAGCTGATCGAGGCAAAGCTGAGGGCAAAACAACAGCTCAATTAGGTGCTATCCATTCGGACGGTCTCGTATCTGCTATGAAAAAGTCATCCCGATTGATACTCATCCTGCTTGCCCTGACCGCTGGCGGTGCGCTGCTGAGCGTGCCTTATATTCTCAGGCTTGACGGACAGATCACCAGCCGTTTTGAAGGCCGGCGCTGGGAGCTGCCGGCCAGGATTTATGCCCGCCCCCTGGAGTTATACGTTGGAAAGACACTGTCCATCGACTCCCTGGAAAAGGAACTGATCCAGTTACGCTACAGTCGGCAAAAAAATATTGACAAACCAGGTGAATACAGCATCTCCGGTGATGCAGTTACCATTTACAGCCGGACCTTTTCCTTTTCTGACGGACAACAGCCGGCGACGCTGATCAAGCTTACTATCCGGAACAAGATCATTACCGCTGTTACAGCCCCGGGCAATACAGAGCAAATCAGCCTGTTCCGGCTGGAACCGGTGCAATATGCCTCTATCTACCCGACTCATCACGAGGATAGATTGCTGATTAAACTGACAGAAGCGCCGGAACTGCTGATCAAAACCTTATTGCTGGTCGAGGACAGGACGTTCTATTCGCACAAAGGGATCAGGCCTGCCGCAATTCTTCGAGCGGCGCTTGCTAATATTAAGGCGGGCAGAACCGTCCAGGGAGGGAGCACCCTGACCCAGCAACTGGTAAAAAATTTATTTCTCAGCAGCGAACAAACCCTTTTTCGCAAGGCAAACGAGGCTATTATGTCTCTGCTCCTTGAATATCATTACGGAAAAGACGAAATCCTGGAAACCTATCTTAATGAAGTCTACCTCGGCCAGGACGGTAATCGGGCGATCCACGGCTTTGCCCTGGCAAGTCGGTTTTATTTTGGCCGCAATCTTAATGAGTTGGAACCGGAACAGCTCGCCCTCCTCGTTGGACTCGTCAAAGGTGCGTCCTATTATAATCCCAGACATCATGCCGAGCGGGCAAAATCAAGACGAGATCAGGTTCTGGACCTGCTCTTTTCAGCCCACGACCTCACTGCCGAGGAAACTGAACTACTGAAGAACAAGCCTCTCGCCGTAACCTCGGAGGCTCCCTCCGGCATCACCGCCTATCCGGCATTTCTGCAACTCGTGCGCAAGCAGCTGGCACGGGACTACAAAGACGAGGATTTACGCAGCGAGGGTTTGTCGATTTTCACCACACTCGATCCGATCATCCAGCAAAAAGCGGAAACAGATCTCAACCGCCAACTTTCCGCCATTGAAAGACGCAGTGGCAAGCAGGCCCGGCAAACCCTGCAGGGAGCCCTGGTCATCGCCTCGGTCGACCAGGGAGAAGTGGTGGCCGTTGTCGGTGATCGTGCATCCCGGCAAACCGGCTTCAACCGGGCACTCGACATGAAACGGCCCATCGGCTCGGTAATAAAACCAGCCGTGTACCTGACGGCTCTCGCAAGACCAGAGGTGTATAATCTGCTGACCACCGTCTACGACACCCCGCTCACGGTGCCGTTGGGTGGAGGAAAAGACTGGCAGCCGGAAAACTACGATCATCTCTTTCACGGTCCCCTGCCCCTGATGCAGGCCTTGATCCATTCTTACAATGTCGCAACTGTGCAATTGGGCATGGACCTTGGCCTCGACGGGATTATCGACATGCTTCACAAACTTGGCATAGAGGACGAGATTGCTGCCTTCCCGTCTCTGCTGCTCGGGTCGGTCGAGCTGCCGCCCATTGAGGTATTGCAAATGTACCAGACCATTGCTGCTGGTGGATATCAAACTCCTTTGCGGGCCATCCTTGCGGTAACCGATCAGCAGAACAACACCCTGCAGCGCTATCCGTTAAAGGTGCAGCAGACGGTGGAGTCGGGTGCGGTCTTCTGCCTGTCAGCCGCCCTACAGGCGGTGACCATTGAAGGCACAGCCAGCGCCTTGCAGGGTCTTCTACCGGGAGGACTCGCCGTGGCTGGAAAAACCGGGACCACCAATGATCTTCGTGATTCCTGGTTTGCCGGTTTTAGCGGCAGTCATGTAGCTGTGGCCTGGGTCGGCCGTGATGACAACACCCCCACCGGGCTGACCGGGGCGACGGGTGCCCTGGGGGTCTGGGCCGCGGTTATGGCTGACATTGACACCAGTCCTCTTCAACCGCAACCGCCTGGCGATATCGACTGGTACTATGCCGACATCACCCTCGGCCGGATCTTCAATCAAAGATGTGGCACGGACGCGGAAAGACTGTTACCATTTATCCGTAATGGCCTGCTGCCCGAGGCGACGTATTGTGGCCGGAGAGGAAATAATCCCCTGGAACGAACCATACATAACATTTTTAACCTCCTCCAATAACGGTTCATGACGGGATGTACGTCCAGCGTTCGACAACAGAGAAATTAATTTCGAGATATAACTACATAAGACTATGAAGACTGCCTGCCAGCTGCTGTCCCTGTCCTTGCTGAGTGTTCTGCTTTTCCAGGGCTGTGCCGTTTATCCTCCCCCGCAGCCGGTTTATTATCCCCCCCCGGCTACGACAATACCAAATCAGCCAATACCGGATACCGACCTTGTCAGACCGGCCCCCACCCCGCCTCCTCAACGACCGAACGCCATCGCCGCCGAATTCAGCCGGCAGGCAACCGAACAGGCCAGACAGGGCAGGTTAAATCTTGCCGCAGCAACCCTTGAGAGGGGTCTGCGGGCTTCACCTAAGAACGCAAAGCTCTGGTCACAACTGGCAGAGATCGAACTGCAGCAGGACCATTATCTGCAGGCCCGGTCGCTTGCTGCAAAATCCAATTCTCTCGCCGGCACGGACACAGCCATCATCGAGAAAAATCAGTGGATAATCAGAGAATCGCTAAAGAGAGCTGCCGGACAATAACCGGCCTCCCCGGAGAACCGGATTCTTAATTGACCGCAGGCTCAAGTCGTGAGCAAGTGAGCCGGCCTGTATCTTCCTTTTCGCCAAAAAGAGACACGAGCCGTTGATCCACCCAGCTGTTCAGCGAAAAATCCTTCAGGAAACCGCAATGCCCGCCATATCTGGAAACCTCAAGCTGTAAAGAAGCCGGGCGTCTGGTGATCAGTGCCAGATCACCGGTTCTGGTTATGGGATCATCCTCTGCCGCTATTATGTGGCTGTCCACCTTAAGCGTCGCCAGTCTGTCTCCGCAAAGTCCGTAAGCTTTCAGGTAACTCGCGGCCGTAGAAAAAACAGTATGATTGGGTACGAAATAATCATTCATGCTGCTTAAAGTATTCAGTTGCAAAATGGTATCGCCATAGCCCAGATCAGGAAAGAGCATAAGTTTTTTCCGCAGTGATCCTCGCCACTTTCTGACAAAATAGGCATGATAGAGGCAGTGGTTTTGTTCCAGGTTCCTGGTGGTGTTGGTTGGGCTGATAAGCGGTGAGATGGCAACAATTTTATCCAGGAAAATTTTCCTTGCCGGTGCCTGCAGGCCAATCCGCAGGGCAAAATTGCCGCCCAGGGAAAAACCTGCCAGGTATTTTTTCGTATGGGGAAAGAGTCTCAATATCTCGGCAACACCGCCCACTACCTCATCCAGGCGGGTTGAGTTGAACAGTTCCCGGTTGAGATGGTGGCTTTTGCCGTGGTCCCGCAGGTTGAGACGAAAGACGTTAAAACCATGGTCAAACAGTACACCGGCAGCAGAAAGAAGATAGGTGGAATCCATACTGCCCTCCCAGCCATGAAGCAGAACGACAATTTTCTCCCGGGAGTCGGGCCTCGCACTGTACGAGCCGAGCAGCCGTACCCCGTTACCGCAATCGAGAACTATCTCTCTTGCCACCTGCAAAAGCCCTGAAACCCTTCTTTGCAAAATGAACTTTCCGGGACGCAGGCTGGCAAGCACAGTCTGGAGATGTGGATTACGAAGAAGAAAAGGCGGGGAAAAGGTATTGATCATTTTCCTGATTGAGCGGAGTGAAAAATCGCTAACTGAACAAATGGAAAAGGGTCGTGATTGACTGCGGGGAACCACTTATACTTCAACTTATCCCCTATCAATTCGACCCCTTACCGCCCCTTGTCAGCCAAAACCCGTCAGGGGGACTCTATATACTGCAACACGTGCTAACGGCTAATCGGACAGCAGTTTGAAAGATAACTTCACCCGAGCGCGAAAGGCAATCGGTTTATCGTCTTCAACTTTCATGTCCAGGGTTACGACCTCAGCGATACGCAAATCGCGCAGGCTCATACCGGCTGATTTAACGGCATTCTGGGTAGCTTCTTCCCATGATACGGGGCTTGATCCGACCATTTCAATAATCTTGTACACACTCTCAGACATGGGGTTTCTCCTTGGTTAAGGTTTTGGTGAGGAGCCGCTGATCGTCAATGCTTTGCCGGTGGTGCCAGAGCAATCTGCATGCTCTCGAGTAACTCCAAACCGTTGGTGACGAACGCACTACATTCTGAAAGCTTTCCCGATCCGTTGCGGGGAGATCTTTTGGGACTGAACATCAAGCTGTGGAACATGGCATAATGCAACCGACCGTTATGATACTGTAACGCTTAATCGGAGAAATTTGAAGGCCAAATTCCATCATTCGATTTAAATTGTAAATTGAACTGGATAGGGGTAGGACTGTTTGCGTGGATCTGTTTTTTCAGTCTGGGACTGTCCCAGCCAGGGATCCGTCGATTCGGCAACCATAGGGTCATTATAAATTATCAATGAAGAACAACGATATCTTACGCCGCATCCGCTATATCTTCGACCTGTCCGATTCGAAAATGATTGCGATAATCGGCCTGACCGGCTATCGGGCAACCCGAGAGCAGATCAGCGACTGGCTTAAAAAAGATGATGACCCGGCCTTTAAGAGCTGCATTGACAAACAGCTGGCAGCCTTCCTCAATGGGCTGATCATCGACAAACGGGGAAGACGAGAGGGCCCCCAGGCCAAACCGGAGAAAAAGCTCAATAACAATATTATTCTGAGAAAATTGAAAATCGCCCTCAACCTGAGAGACGACGACATCCAGGAAATCCTGTCCCTCGCCGGACTGCCGATGGGTAAATCTGAGCTCAGTGCCTTGTTTCGCAATCCGGAACATAAAAACTACCGCAGCTGTAAGGACCAGATTCTGCGAAATTTTCTCAAGGGACTGCAGCTGAAATATCGCCCTGGTGCTGCAACGATGACAGAGTTCAAGTGGACTTAAATTTACAAACGATTTTTATTTCCTTGCTTATTCCTAAGAAGAGAGTATAGTCCCGACATTGAATTAAATTAAGTAGGAGCACATCCCCTTCAGGTAGTCCTTGCAAACCTCGTTGTTTCCCAAGCGTCGTTCGTTGCCGTCGAAGCACATGCTGATTACTTAAAACAGTATGCACATTTTTTGCCGGAAGCATTTTTGATATCAGAACAAAATTTTATTTTAGGACCCTATCAAAGCTTTACGGCTCTGTTCCACACGGCAGTACTTGCTCACGATCACTATTCAAGACCATAAACAATTTGTAAATCCAGACGGCTGTCTAAAATACCCACTATCTAGATCATCTTCCTGGAATATAATAGAATTATCAGCGAGTCTATAAAGATTCGCCACTCGAGAAGCCGCGGATAATCCCCGGTTTCTCATCACGAAATACCATGGAGTATTATGAGTTTTAACGATTTTCAGTTTCACCCCAAGATAAAAGCCGGCATTACGGCCTGCGGTTATACTTCCCCCACCCCGATTCAGAGAGAAGCCATGCCGGCGATCCTCGCGGGACGTGACATGCTGGGCCTGGCCCAGACCGGCACCGGCAAGACAGCAGCCTTCGTGCTGCCCCTCCTGCAACGTCTGATGGACGGTCCCCGCAAAACAGTCAGGGCTCTGATCGTCGCCCCGACCCGGGAATTGGCCGAGCAGATCCATGAGAACATCTGCATGATGGGCAAACAAACCGGCCTGCGCAGCGTTGTCGTCTACGGCGGGGTTGGTAAACAGCCACAGATCAGAACGATCCGCGCCGGAGCCGAGATCGTCGTGGCCTGCCCCGGCCGACTACTCGACCTGTTAAACGAGAAAGCCTTCAATCTGAGAGCCGTTGAGGTACTGGTTTTGGACGAGGCAGATCATATGTTCGACAAGGGCTTTCTGCCGGATATCAGGCGAATAATCAAGCAACTGCCCACCAAACGGCAGTCCCTGGTTTTCTCAGCCACCATGCCCAAGGAAATTCGTCACCTGGCGGAAGAAATTCTGCATAACCCGGCCACGGTACAGATCAACCACACCCTGCCGGCCCCGACTATTTCCCATGTGCTGTATCAGGTAGCCAAGAGCAAAAAGACCTCGCTGTTAAAAAATATCATCAAGGAACGGGAGATGGACTGTGCCCTGATATTCACCCGGACCAAATACAAGGCGAAAAGTCTCGCCCAGGTACTTGAAAAAGCAGGCTTCAGCGCAGCCTCGCTACAGGGCAACCTGTCCCAGCAGAAACGGCAGCAGGCCATGGACGGTTTTCGCGACGGGACCTATAAGATTCTGGTCGCAACCGACATTGCCGCCCGGGGCATCGATGTGCTCGGTATTTCGCATGTTGTCAACTACGATGTACCGGACACAGCTGAAACCTATACCCATCGTACCGGCCGAACCGGTCGGGCAACACGGAGCGGTGAGGCCTTGACCTTTGCCGATCGGGATGATGGCAAGATGATTTCTCTCATCGAGAGGAATCTCGGCAAGAAAATGGTCCGGGAACAAACCCCTGAAGCCTTTGTAACGACAGGCATTGAAAAGGTTGCCGAAGAAAACAGCAGGGATCGTTATGCGCGACAGACGCCGAGAGGCAGAAAACCGGCAGTGGCCACCCATGGCAAAAGCCGCCGCAGCAAGGCCTGCTCTTTTGATTTCGGAACGAGCAAACCAGGGCGGAGATAATTGATTTGTCTGGAAATCCAGACGTCCAGTCGAAGTATCAGAGTGATGGTTCGACTATATTAAAAAGGGTTTTCTTAAAACCCAGTAAAGAGGAGTAGTACAAGATGGCTGAAGGAACAGTAAAATGGTTTAACGATGCAAAAGGTTTTGGATTCATTGAACAAGATGGTGGTAAAGATGTCTTTGTTCATCATTCCGCAATCCAGGCACAGGGCTTTAAATCCCTCGAAGAAGGCGCACGCGTGACCTTCGAGGTTGTCGATGGCCCGAAAGGTCCCGCTGCTGCGAATGTTATCCAGCAGTAAGATCTGAGTTCGACCATAAAAAAAGCCTCCGCACCCTGCGGGGGCTTTTTTTTACTCCAGTGCATTAAAAGCCGAACGCGCACCAATATAAAAAGGAGAGAGTCTTGGCCAGAACAAACTATTCATACGAAAAACGACAAAAAGAACTCGCAAAGAAAAAGAAAAAAGAAGAAAAACTGCAACGCAAGCAGGAAAAACAGACGAAGTCTGCCGAGGAAACAGAAACCCCGATTGCACAGGAAGACTAAAATTTTTCACCCTGCAGTTCCATTCCAAGAATACTCACGCCATGGGATGTTTCCTGGTGGCTTTATGAGGAGACAACCATGATCACTGCATCCAATATCGCTCTCGCCTATGGCAAGAGAATTATTTTCCAAGACGTCAATATAAAATTCACCCCGGGCAACTGCTACGGCCTGATCGGCGCAAACGGCGCAGGCAAGTCCACCTTCCTGAAAATCCTGGCCGGCAAGCTTGATCCGGATCGGGGGGAGGTCTTCAAAGGCCCCGGACAGCGTATCGCCATGCTCAACCAGGACCAGTTTGCTTTTGACGATTACAAGGTTTTCGATACCGTGATCATGGGCCACAAGAAGCTTTACAAGGTCATGGCGGCGCGGGAAGCCCTCTATGCCAAACCTGATTTTACCGAGGAAGACGGCATCCTCTCCGGGGAATTGGAGGTGAAATTCGGGGAAATGAACGGCTACGAGGCGGAGGCGGAAGCCTCTGTTTTACTGAAAGGACTCGGCATCCCGGAAGAGATGCGCCAGAAAAAAATGAAGGAGCTTGACGGCAGCGACAAGGTCCGCGTACTGCTCGCCCAGGCCCTGTTCGGCAATCCCGACATCCTGCTGCTGGACGAACCAACCAACCAACTCGATATAAAGACCATCACCTGGCTTGAGGAATTTCTCTCCCGCTTCAACAACACGGTTATCATCGTCTCCCATGACCGGCACTTTCTTAATCAGGTCTGTACCCATATGGCCGATATCGATTTCGGAAAAATTGAGGTTTATGTCGGCAACTATGATTTTTGGTATGAGGCAAGCCAGCTCCATTTCCGCCAGAAAGAGACCGAAGCCAAGAAAGTGAAGGCCAAAGCCGAAGAACTGAAAGAGTTTATCCGCCGGTTCAGCTCCAATGCCTCTAAGGCCAGGCAGGCGACCTCACGGAAGAAACTTTTGGACAAGCTGACTATCGAGAATATGCCGAACTCTTCGAGAAAATATCCCTATATCGTCTTTAAGCCGGAACGGCCCTGTGGCGATATCATCCTGGAAATCGAGGGCCTCAGCAAGGAGATCGAAGGGGTCACCATGTTTAAGGATCTTACCCTGACCGTCAACAAGGGGGACAAAATCGCCTTTGTCGGGCCGAACAGTCTGGCAAAGACCACCTTATTCCAGATTCTAGCCGGGGAACTTGAGCCGGATGCGGGCACCTTCCGCTGGGGGGTGACCATCAGTAATGCCTACTTCCCCAAAGAGAATGCGGTCTATTTCGACAATGACCAGCTCGATCTGGTCGGCTGGCTGCGCCAGTTTGCCCCACCTAAGACGGATGAGAGCTTTATCCGCGGTTTTTTGGGCAAGATGCTTTTTTCAGGAGAAGAGGCAACCAAGAAGACCTCCGTCCTATCCGGTGGCGAACGGGTGCGCTGCATGCTTTCCAAAATGATGCTCGCCGACGCCAACGTGTTGATACTTGACGAACCGACCAACCATCTGGATCTTGAGTCAATCACCTCGCTGAATAACGGCTTGATGGCCTTTTCCGAGGTGGTGCTTTTTGCCTCCCATGACCATCAGTTTGTCTCCACTGTGGCCAACAGAATCGTCGAAATTACTCCGGACGGGATAACCGACGTTATGATGACTTTTGATCAGTTTCTGGAGATGAAGGAGGCTGAGCTGACCGAGGCGAACGGTTACCTCGAACGGCAGGCTGCCTAGACGGGCAGCATGATGCCTGCCGCAAGGGCTCTATGCGGCCCGGCAAATCTACAGTCCAGCCGGGCCCTGGCCCGGCTGCGTACCCTACTTCTTCTTTTTCTTTTCTTTTTTTTCCTTCTTGTCTTTCTTGTCTTTCTTGTCGGATTTTATCTTACAACTGGATTCCCCACAACATTGCTGCTTGGCATCCTTTTTCTTTTTATCTTTCTTGTCTTTTTTCTCTTTCTTCTTTTTCTTTTCCGACATCCTGCCTCTCCTTGGTGAAATTAAACCTGCTCCTACGCGGCGCAAACCATTGGTTATCCCAATGATAATAATGTCCATGCTATCAGCATCAAACAGCCTCTTGTCAAGAAAACTGTCCCTGTTCCAGTTGTGACAAGGCCTAAAAAAAGACTTGGCCATTCGACGCTTTCCCTCCAGGTTGAAGATTCACTCACCCCAGGCGAGTATGACAAAACACCCTCCTTATGCATTGTGGATTGATATATGGTGAAAAATTGTCTACCTTGTCAGGATAGGTGTAGGTGCGATAGCCTGCAGCCATCTTCCCGTGTTCCAGGTTCAAAGGCAATCTCCTAGCGCTTTTCCTGCCAAACCCAACACCACAAGGAGGTTCTGATGCCGATCATTACCATTTCCCGTGGGAGTTACTATCACGGAAAATCCGTAGCCGAAAAAGTCGCGTCTAAACTGGGGTATGCATGTTTGTCCAGAGACCAGGTTATTGAAAATCTCGATGATTTCCACTTGCCGGAAATCAAGCTGATCCGTGGCCTGAATAATGCCTTTTCAATACTTGACCGGTTCCCTCACGGTAACAAACGTTTCAAGGGAGCCATTCGATCGGCCATCCTGCAACAATTTCTGATTGGCAACGTCGTCTATCACGGGCTGGTCGGTCACCACTTCGTCAGTAATATTGCCCATGTCCTGAAGGTGAGAGTCGTCGCTGACATCGACAAAAGAGTTGCTGACGAGATGGCGCGGGAAAACATTTCCGAGGACAAGGCCCGATACATTCTTAAAAAAGATGACGAAGAGCGACGGAAGTGGGGTATGTTCCTCTATGGCATCGATGTAATGGACCCTGAATCCTATAACCTGGTCATCCGCATCGGCCATTTGACCGAGGATGAGGCCGTCGATATCATCACCGGCACCGTCGGTCTGCATTCTTTCCAGGAAACCGCAGAATCAAAAGCGGCACTGACCGACTCGGCACTCAATGCACTGGTCAGCATGAAATTATTTGATTATCCCAATGCAGCTGTAGCAACTAAAAATGGGCGGGTAAGCATTTCCCTGAAGGTCCCTGAGGAGCAACAACCGCTTATCCAGGATCGAATACATCAGATGCTGGCCGACGTTGATGGCATAAACGAGCTGGCCATACAGTTTGATCCCTATTTTTAGTGCCTTTTTCCATGAAAAGAGCAAAAAAGAACTCCTGAAATAAATATAAAATCAGAAGCTTATTCTCACCTACAAGGCACTTATGCCTCCTTGTGGTGTGTTGGTTAACCTCCGGAAAAAGAAAAATGCTCACTTTTAATATTCAATACCGTTCAGAAGACGATCTGCTCCAGGCAAGGTCAAGGTTATCATCATCCTCGCCCGGGAATCTGCTCATCCAGATATTTTGCGGCGAACCAACCGAGGAGTATGTTGCGAATCTGCGCGACGAGACGATGCGGATTTTTCCGGGGGCCCAGATCCTGGGTACAACTACCGCCGGGGAAATCATGGACGGTGAGTCGTTTGACAAAACGACGGTCATCAATTTTATGCAATTGCACAAGACCGAAGTGCATACCGCATTGGTTGGTGGTAAGGACGATCTTTATGAGGTCGGTCTGCAGCTTGGCAGAACGCTCCGCCGGCCGAATCCCAGACTGGCAATTCTTTTCGGCTGCGGTATAAAAGACGGCGGAGCCGTTAACGGGGAACCCTTGCTGGCCGGCTTTCAGAAGGCTTGTCCCCTGGTCACAGTGGCCGGCGGGCAGGCGGGCGATAACGGGGTAGCACAGAAGACCTTTGTCTTTACCCAGGATGGCTATACCGATAATGGGGCAGCTGCCGCTTGTCTTTACGGTGACAGCCTGACGGTCAACAATAGATATAATCTGAGCTGGGTACCCCTCGGCAAGGAAATGACCATCACCCGAGCTGAGGGTACACAAATCCACACCATAGACAATCGTCCGGCAAAGGATATCTACGCCCACTATCTGGGCGAAAACGTCGGAGCCCGTCTGCCACATTCGGCGGCGGAATTTCCGCTGGTGGTAGAACGAGCCGGTGTGCAGCTGGCTCGCCACGCAAACAGGGTACTGCCCGATGGATCTCTTGATTTTATGGCACCTTTTTGTACCGGTGAGAAAGTGCGGTTTGCCTTCTGCCATTCGGGACTGGTGACCAATTCAGCACGAACGATTTTCGAGGAGTTCAGCGCCCGGCCAAACGACGCCATTTTCATCTACTCCTGTCTGTCACGCAAATGGGTACTGGGAGAAGACAGTAAACTGGAACTGACTCCCCTCGCAAGCCTCGCCCCGACCGCCGGCTTCTTCTGTTACGGGGAATATTTCCACAATAAGGGTGAGAATATGTTTCTCAGTCAGACCATGACTGTTATTGCCCTTTCCGAGGAAGGCACGGCCGAACAAACAGATCATAGTTCAGCCCGCGAGACCCCGCAATTTCTTAAATATGAAACGAAACAGATTCAGGATCTACAGGCGCTGCATCGCCTGGTGGAAACATCTGCAGAGGAACGGGAAGCCCTCATTAAAGAACTTCAGGTCGCCATCGCCGAGATCAAGACTCTGCGCGGCTTTATTCCAATCTGCGCCAAATGCAAGAGCATCAGGGACGACAAGGGCTTTTGGAATGAGATTGAACTGTATATCCAGGAGCATACCGAGGCCCAGTTCAGCCACGGTCTTTGTCCGGGGTGTGCCCTCGAACTCTACCCGGAACTTTTTGATGAGAACGGTAATATGATTCAAAAGAAATATTATCCCCCTTCGGACTAACCCGCAAAGACACCTGAGCTCCGGGATAGGTCTGGAGATCAGGTGCAGAACAATAATCAGACAATCCCCCGGGATAAGCCAACCCGCCGGCCCTCTTCCATCTCCCACTGAATCCCGTATTTGTCGACCCAATAGAAAAAGGTGATGGGAAAACCGTCAAGTTTTACCGGGCGGTACTCCTTGCTGGTATTGATCATGGTGACGCCTTCCTGTCTCTTAAGAAAATCAAATACCTCATTGCAGTTGGAAACCTCCAGGGCAAGATGACGCGGTCCCCCCATATCATAGGTTTTGGCCTGCCTGGGAACCTTCATCTCACCTTTTGGAGAATAATAGGCCATCAGCTCAAGATAGATCTCGGCCTGTGGATGCTTAAGAAATCGAACATCTACCTTGACCTTTCCATCCATCATTCCTGCATCCAGGGCAAAAGGCGCCATTTCTACGTCGGCATAATCCATTTTCTGGCCATCCTGGTCATAGGCCTGGGCAAAGCCGAGCACCCGGCCATAAAACTCGGTCGCCTCTGCGACACTCGGCACCACCACATTGATATGGGAGAAGCCCAGGGCAAAAGCGGCCATGTCATGGGTGCAGATTCTATCCAGCAAAAAGGTTTTACATGCCTGATTCACATCTACACAATAGTTGACCAGACGCCCCTTCTGCAGATTCTCATTGCAGATAAGATATGGCTTGCTCTTGCCTGGTTCATCATCGTCTGGTCCGTCTTCAATTACAGCATTCCACTGGTGAGCTGTATAAGACTCCGGCTTTATGACGTATCCGGCGGCGACCAGATCAAAGGGATTAAAACCATCTGCGCCAAAGACCGTTTGCCATTCAGCAATCCAGGGCAGTGAATGTTTCACAAGAAAACGACCTACTTTATTTGCCTCGCCAAGACGTACCAGGTCTTTGGGCCGAATCCACATCTGATGGCAGCATTCAAAAGGGATGAGGGTCAACCTGATCTCTGACTGCAGTAAAATCTGAAAGGCAAGAGGATCAAATTCGAAGTTCAGATCACGAAACGGTTTCGGTTGCCAGTGGCCGGAGATAAAGTGTTGCTCCTTAGAGCGTCGCCCGGCGACCAGGACGATTTCATCTATATTATTTTGCAAACTCGGATACTTGAGTAAGAGAGTGGCTATATTGGTAACAGCGCCGATAGCCAGGATGGTCAACCGATTGGTCTTCAAGGTTTCGGCGAGCTTCTCAACCGCCTCATTGGTTTGTGCCTGGGCCGAATCAACCGGCAGCTTCGCCGCACAACCCCGGTACACAGGGACACTATTTGGCCCATAGGTCCGGAGAAACTTTCCGGCAATTTTGGTAGATACCTCTATCTCGTCGGTATTGCCCAGGGTGGAGCTAAGGCCAACGACATCAACCGCACTGGAACGAAGCAAGGCGGCCAGGGCATAACCGTCATCCACGTCGCAGTATTGAAACAGCCCGTTTTTGTGCCCGATGGTAATATCCGTATCCACCCAAACGAGTTTCTGTTCAGCTATGCAAGCCATTGGTATCCTCCAAAAAATAGTCTCTTAAATTGCGAAAAGCGGTGATCCGGTCGCACCCTGTTGTTCTATATTCTGCGATTCATGACAAACTCGTAAAAACCTTTCCCAAAGGGATGGCTAAGTAAAAAACTTCAGAAGGTGAAGATTTCTCTGCCCTTTGGGTAGTTTTTACGACGCCATCATTTATGATAGTGCGATGAATCTTAACAGAATATCAATGATTATTCTAATGAGTTCGGCTTTTTCACCGCCGCAAAGGCGGCAAAAGAGTCGGGTATCTCTTTGATATACAGATCCTGTTTGGCATACGGGATTTCTATACCCAACCGGTTAAATGCTTTGTATATTGCACTATTTAAAGCATCAATGACCCGGCCGCTCAGTTCCGGCTGCGGCACCCAGCAGCGTAATTCAAAATCCAGGCTGGACGCGCCGAAAACTCTGAAACGCACACTAGGCTGAGGATGGTCGCATACCAGCGGTTCTTTCTCAGCAATGTCCAGCATGACCTCCCGAACCTGGTCGACATCGGAGCCATAAGCAACCCCAACCTTTAACCTGATACGCATTTTTTCCGATGGACCACCCGATTGATTGATAATAGTACTGTTGCCAATGATAGAATTAGGGATCGTGATTTCCACATCGTCTCGGGTGAGAATACGCGAACTGCGCAGACCGATATGGGTCACCTTGCCCCTTTCCCGCTGATCGAGCACAATATAGTCGCCGACCTTATAAGGGGCATCGGCCAGGATGAACACCCCGGAAAAAAGGTTAGAAAGTGTATCCTTTGCCGCAAAACCGACAGCGATACCGGCAATCCCAGCGGAAGCCAGCCAGGCCGTCATATCGATTTTCCAGATAACAAATACGGTATAGATACCGACGGAGAAGATGAGGATCTTGGCAAGATTATCAAAGAGAGTCAGGGTCCGAAGCTGAATAAAGGTAAATTTATTGCTCAAAGTCGCAAGCCGGACAAGAAGCAAAGAAGCCAGGCGGGTGGAAAAAACGATCCAGACCACTACACCGAGGCTTTGAATGAGCCGGGTAGCAGTATGTTCTACCGAATCGGCAAGAGGCATGAGCGAAAGACCATAGGAGATGCCGCTTACCAAGAGGGTGTAATATACCGGTGGCTTCAAAAGGACGACAATTTGATCATCGAGGCCGAATTTTGTGCTGCTGGTGACCCGGTGCAAAAGTTTGAAAAGAAGCCAGGTAATCAGTGAGGCAACGGTGAAGGTGACCAGAATAGCTACCATCCCCTGCAGCCATGCGTTGTCACCAAAGAGTTTTATCACCGGTTGCAGGGAGGCCCGTATTGTTTTGTTTACCGCACTTTGCGGCAAACCATCTGCCCCGAGAGCCGTATTTGCCGCTGCAATATAAATCGGCAATACAATGGCTGAGAAAACCCCTTTACGCGGGAGTCCCAACGACAACATAGACACCACCTCTCTGAGTTTGAGGAATTCGACGCAGGCCGACATTTACAGCCCGCGGTCAGGAAACAACTCTTTAGCTTATTATAATGACTGAGATTTCCCCGACTGTCAAGAAGAGCGCCAAATCTCTCCCTGGCTGATTACGCGTACCTGAGGATGAGAGCAAGGCAATTGAAATTAGACCGTGGGACCATGGCACATCAGGGAAGAAATACATGGCTTCTCCTTCACTCCCCGGTCAAAATATTTTCACATCCATGACAGCATTATTTGCCACCCGAAGGAGCAAGTGAAGGTGATGGAGTCTGTTCATAAAAGTACACTGATCTAGTGAGTTACCAAAGCCCTTCGCTGGTCGAAATCCGCTCATGGGCCGCCGGCACGAAGCAGATCACGACCTCATCAATATGCCTACTCTGCACATATTGCACAACCATTTACCACACGTGCACATAAATAGCTGTTTGTTGCACAAATGGCATAGACAAATGCCCCGGATTGTGCGACCCCCTTGTGCAATCCCCATAAACCTAACTCTCACAATGAGCTCAAGTGATTCTAATATTAGTTGTTTTGTTTGACAGGTTTTTTACAACCGTTTCGAAACAGACAAAAAAAATTAAAAGCGATTTTTCCCAACAACATCCTCCACCACATACAACGTATCATATTGAACATTCAACACATATTACGATTCGCCCGCAAACAGCCCCAGACATCTTCCAGGAGGTTTTTCTTGTTTTCCACAGTATTTCCGGTTATACTTATTTACAGATAATCAGTGAAGTCTGTTTTTCGTTTTTTGTTAGGCAAATACGCAGACCAGGTCAGTTGTTTGCATTGGAATTTGCCAAAACAAAATTATTTGCAGGAGGTGCACCATGTCAATTCTTTCCGATATCATTGTTTATATCTGGCTGCTACCGGTCGTCGCACAAATCATACTGCCGCTTGTCATGCTGATTTTCTGGTTAGCCGGCAGACCTCTCTACCATCTATTCGTCAAACAAGACGGAGACGTATCGTCAGTTGCTCATCTGTCAAACGAAGCGGCAAAATAACCCGCCCCTGATCAGATTACGCTGACATAGCAGGTAGAACCGGCCTCAAGACTCGATCGTCTTCAGCAGCGGGACACCTGCGTCATAGATCCGGGGATACCACCTTGGCTCTGACACAGGACCGCGATCAACAGTAACCAGACTATTCCTGCCCCGACACCAAAGACGACTTGGAAAGAATCCCGCCAACTCCTTTTCGCCCAACTCATCCTCCCCCTTAGAATTCTGTCTACGCGCATCCTGTGTCGGCGGCGATCTGAAACTGTACCTCAACCTGCGGTTTGAATTTGCTTAATCGATTTTCTTCATCTTCTTCCTGAACAAGTGTGTAACCAAATATTCTCCCCCTCTTTTTCCTTCCCCACTTTTTTTCATCAACAGGTGCATTGACAGTAAACATATATCTGAGGAGGCGTCGATATATGGGACGGTCACGTAGACGTAAATGCAAGCAAGGACGCAAGCCAAAGCCACTTCTGCGGTCCGAAAAATGTTCGCCGCGTACAGGAGTGGCGAAAGAACCATCCGCGGTATTGAAAAAAACAGAAAATAAAAAAGGAACCGTTACAAGAACTCTTGTCGCACTATCCAACTGTTCTGGTGGGCTTATTGGCACATTTAAGTGGTTCACTGTTACAAGGTGACATCGTCCACACCGACCTTCGGTTGCAACAATCGGGGCAGGATGTTCGCACCGAACCATCAACCAATGAAGGAGGTCATCATGACAGTAATTAAACAACCGATACACCCGCACATGGTTCGCCAGGTTCCGGATCAGTTCAGCTGGAGAGATCACCGCCTGGTCCGTGAATACCGCATCGACCACCTCAGTCACCGGGCATCCGCCCTGTACCTGTTTCTGGTGACGGTCAGTGACAATAGAGGCTTGAGACTTGAGTTATTATGGCGATGATCCACTGGGAAAAAGGCTCAATATGGATACGATTGCCTTGGCCGAGGCCAGAAATAGCCTGGTACACCGCCAACTGATTGCCTACCGGAAACCTCTCTATCAGGTAATGGCCTTGGACAATCGGAAGGAATCGCTACAGACCGACTCCGACGTGTCTCAGCAGGGCAGATCCTGCAGCAGTTTGCCGGAGGAGTAAGATGGTGAATTACGAACAGTTCTGCTGGATAAAGGCATACAAGGCAGAAGGATTGAAGGCCGGTCAGATAGCTACAAAACTCGGGCTCGACTCCCGCACCGTCTACAAATGGATGGACACAAAAGGGTTCCACCCGAGACTGCCGGGACTGAGACCCAGCAGCTCGACCCGTATAAAAACGATATCCCGGGGACGCTCGAACATCATCCATACAGCGCCATGCGGGTCTTGCAAAAAATCAGGGAAGAAGGTTATGACGGGGGACACACCATCGTCAAGGACTATGTCCGTAAGGTCAGGCCGAAACGGCACAAACCGTATCTGAAGCTGTGTTTTGGTACCCGTCATTGATAACCACCCCACCCCTTCGGTGACCCAACAGAATGAGTACAAATGACTAAATCGGTCGGCAGATCCAGGATGGGGAAAGGTTTTACGGTACATATGTTTCGCCCGGATTTCTTATGAAAAATTCGGGCTAAGGTATCATGTCTCCCCTGCCGATCATTTCAATGACCGTATCGCTCAGCTGGTTGTAGTAAATCTTCTTTTTTGCCGCATCATTGATGGTCTGCTCCCAGAGAAGGAAGGATTCCACGTTTCTCAAGGTATGCTCGGCACTTTTGGGACTGCCTTTTTCCGCAATCTCACGAATACCTTCCATGGCTTGTGTGTCCGTGGGGAAGTACATGGGCAAGATGCCTTTGTCCCGGGGGACAATGGAAAAGATCGCCTGCGCCTCTCTCTCCCGTTCGCAGTCCTGGATGAATTTTTCCAGGCTGAAAAAATTCAAACTGCCTAAGGCCCCCAAGGAGTGACGGACGACGTGACACCCGTATTTCCTCATTGTATTCCTGCTCAACTCTGATTCAAGAATAGCCTGGCGGGTCACGTCGATTGCGCTGGTGGACCCTCCGGACTGGGCTGAAGGTAATTTGGTGATCCAGGTGTTGATCCGGGCCATAGCTGCGTTGATCAGGGGATTGTGAGGGGAACTGTAGGAAAGATCCCCGCCTGCCTCGGTAACGCCTGGGATACCGCCATGCATGCACAGAATGCCTGGATTCAAGGTCTGGGCGACGACAATCATGAACATGACCTGCGCATGGATCTGAGTGAGCAGTGCTTCCGGACTGCCAGGACCTGAGGAACCGGCAATTGTAAGATCGAGGAGCAGCAGATTGGCATTGGAGCGGCAGCTGCGGATGAAAGGATTGACCATGGTAGACATCGGGGAGAAAGAGGTGATCAGGCTGGTGCCGTCCACCCAGTCCTCCTTGCCCGACAGAAATTTCATTTCGTCATCGGAGAGCCCCTTTGCAGCCAGCATCTTCAAACCTGAAAAATTCTTTTCCATGAGCTGGGCCACTTCATAGAGTGAAATGCTCTTGTCATGGGCTACGGGAAGGCTGAATATACCGGTGACATCCTGATTTCCCCCTACGACCTTAACAACTTCTTCATATTCACTGCGGTTGGCCTGGCGAAGTTCGTCGTCCCCCGGACGTTTCAGAAACGGCGGTGTGGCACCGGTACCGAATGTGTTGGGCCCGGGGTCAGCCGCCATTTTTCTTGGGCATCTAGCCAGGCATTCTTCAATAAAATCTCTTTTCAGTGGAATGAAAATTGCTGTTTCGTTTTCAAAATCGATGGCATCGGCCTCCATGAGAATCTCCATCAATTCCGGACTCTCGGAGATGTTCATACCGATTTCGGACAGCACCCGGATCCCGTTTTCATGGATGCGGGTATACGTCTGCTTTTCCCGAATAAGATCATCCATGTCCTCCAAACGAAGAGAAACCTTATCGTTCAGTTCCCCATTGTCGGTGCCATGGTCGACCAGATCCGAATAAATGGTCTTTGCCTTTTCAAATTCATAGTTCCGTTCAAATTTTAAGGCGGTCGCAAACTGTGCCTTTGCATTGGTGCTCATGTTCCCTCCATTGTTTTGTCTGTTTGGCGTACCTACACGGGGTCCTTTCATTTTTAATGCCAATTTTCAACACATTCACAGGCAGATGTATTTCCTTTGAATCTCCTTGTACTCCTGGGATGTAACAGGATTGGTTTTTCTTTTGCCAAGCAGACACTGTCACGAGACATGTAAATTTTTTTTCGCTTTTCTTTTTCAGTGAAAAATTATTTTCACCGCTCTGTTTTACAACCTGACACCAAGGCAGAAACAACGTATTGTGGGTATCAGCTACTTCATTCAAACCAGCCAGCAATAGTACATATGTTCATCAATCACTCAATCAAATCGGTTAGATGCTACGAGTGTATGCCGGCATCTTGCCATACTGACTTGAAATCGTTACAGTAGTTTATATACACTATGAGCTTGGGCCTGAACGGGCCAACCTTGAGGACTGCCTGAAAAATCAACAGCCTATCACCTCACCTAGGCAGCCGGCAGAGTGACGCTACGGTCCTGTCATAGCCAGATAAGAAAAAGGAGGGCAGAAAAATGCAACCGGCCTGGCAGAATGCATTCTCTCGGATGGCATACGGCATTTATGTGTTAACGACACAGCACGAAACCGTCATCAATGGCATGATCATATCCTGGGTCAGCCAAGTCTCCCATGATCCGCCATTGATAATGGCGGCCCTGCACCCGAACCGCTTCTCGTGCAGCCTTATGAAAAAAAGCGGTCACTTTGCCTTGCACGTAATCGCAAAATCGCAAAAAGATCTGATAGATCAGTTCAGAGTGCCCAAACCCTCAGAAAAATTTGCGGACATTGACTGGCAAACCGGAATGACGGGCTGTCCGGTTTTGAAAGACTGTCTGGCCTGGTTCGAATGCAAGATAAAGGAAACTTACCAGCCCGGCAATCACTGCCTTTTTGTGGGCGAGGTAGTTCATGCAGGCTGCAGTGGTGAAGCCAGCCCCCTGTGCACCCTGGATTATGAGGCTGTGTATAGTGGGAGAAAATAAAAACAAATCCTCGCTCCCACCCGCTACAGCGCAAGATCAGATCACAGGAAACGAAATGCTTTTCAAGCCATGGACATTGCCGCCTGCCCAAAGGCCACCTCGCTGATCCCTGCACAAAGACATTTAGCCACCTCACGGCGGACACTTTTTGAAAATCAAATAACAACCGGCTGACACTCACCTCCCATATAGCGCAGGCGCGTGGCGCTCCTAAGCACCTTCACCATCAGGACAACACCTACAGTTGCACCTTCCGCCACACCCATTAGCCCGACAACCACAGCCGACGACAACCGACAACGATCTTGACGCCCTGAAAAGATCTGACAAACAAAGCATCGCCGAAGCTTTCACAGTTAAACAAAAAGAGCCAGGAAAGCCCTTTGCGGTGACGACAGCATCAACGTCACAGAAATTGTGCATATTGTGCCTAATGTTTTCTGTTTTTATCGAACCATCCCCTTTGCTTAATCTGTCGCCGGGCGCATCATCTTCCCTCAACACAAATATCCACTTGCGCCACACACCCACCATTACACACAACAACATGATATTACAGAGCATGTTCGCGAAACTGACCACATTTTCCAGGATCCGCTACCCAGGCTGCTTTTGATTTAGCTTGACAAAAACCTTAAAAAAGGTGTAAATAAATTAAGGATCAGGCGACAATGGATCACATACTGCAAATAGTCAATGCACAACTTGCACAACTTGCAATTTTTTCACGTGAGCAGCCATGAGAAGCATTCAAGTAGAGGTCCGAAAAAAATATTTGAGTACATTGGTAGCCGTAGCCGAAGGGCTGTGGAATGGCATCGTAGTTTCGGGTGTGTTGGTTGTCAGTGTACTGCTCATTAAAAGTGTTCTGGCGTAGCAAAAGCACCTAATGAGCAAGAGAGCAAGAATCGTTGGCAGATGCTGTCAGCGGTGCTCAAGGATGTTGTCGGCCAACCGTTGAATGCAACGCAAGCTTGCTGAATCCGCTGACAAATCGCCTTGTATGTCCCTTTCCTTTTCCCAATGGTTCACTCAAAGACGGTGTACTTTGTTTCGTGAACCATCATGATTTTTTAAACCTGGAATACCAGGTCTCTCAGCAGCTACTTACTTCCTCATATTACAGCATCGAGCCTCCTCTTATGCCCTTGATTTGCCCTTTCGGGGCAACACCACTGTCGTCGAGCCCTTTTCGAGTACAGCGACAGTGCTATCCATTGGCAGATCACAGCTGGCAATGAAACACTTGTCACAAAAAGCATTAGACAATATAGTCAAAATGTCTGGCCGATATTCCCCAGGTGTACCTATATCCGTTTGACGGATACGAAAAATGCGAGGTGATCTATTTACCGGGAGGAGGTGTCCGAAAGGAACCTTTACTGAACGGATCGCCAACCAAACGACCTAACATCATTAATCAAATTTACCCATGGTTGAAACTATCCGCCTCGTGGATTTAACCCATCCAATATCACCGGACATGCCTGTCTACCCGGGTACGGATCCCCCGGTATTACTCCCCGGATGTTCTCTTGAGCAGGCAGGATTTCTGGAAAAGAAGATAACCTTTTACTCACACACCGGAACACATATCGACGCGCCGGCCCACATGCTAAAAGACCATAACACCTTGGACAGGCTGGGAATAGATCATTTTTACGGCTCTGCCCTGCTGATCAAATTGGATAATTTCACCGGTAGAACAATAGAGGTACCTCATCTGGCACCCTATCGGGAACAAATTGCCAAGGTCGAATTCCTATTATTGGCAACAGGCTGGAGTCAATATTGGGGTAGTGAGAAGTATTTTCTCCATTATCCTGTATTGTCCCTGGAGGCAGCCATTTGGATAAACGGCTTTAGCCTGAAGGGACTCGGCTTAGATACTATTTCTGCTGATACCCTCGACTCAAAAGAGTATCCCGTGCACAAGACCTTGCTGCAGGAAAATACCATTATTATCGAGAACCTGGCAAACCTCGCGGCTCTGCCCGGCAACCAGTTTACTTTCTCCTGCTTCCCCTTGAGCTTTGAAGATGCCGATGGCTCACCGGTCAGGGCGGTTGCCTCTTTTTAAGAGCGGCAGGGGGGGGGTGGCAGAATCGTCCGGCCCGCCCCCTTGTATCCCGGTTTGTCCGGATTCCCCTAGCCGAAAAGAATATTTGGAATCAGGTTGACCGAGGCCGACGTCACTCCGGGGACTTGCATAGCCTGCTCCCGGATAACCTTGGCAATGCTGGTGTCGGTATAGAGAGAGGAACGAATGGATATTTCCACCGCACTCCCTTCGGCAAAGACTTCACAGCTGGGATGCTCTTCGATGAGGGCAGCTCTGGTTTTGGCTGCAAGCGCCAGACTCTGGATTGCCTCCTGCGATCCGGGAGTAGTCTTGAACTGTGGCTGAGCGACAGTCTCGCAGATGATATCGACGGCATTTTCCGTGGTCAGTTTGTCTATATGGATCACCAGATCGTACAACTTGCTGTCGGTGGAATCAACTCCATATAGTTGATAGCTCCAGGCCTTCCGATCTTCGTCATCCTTTTGTAAGAATTTTACCGCCTGTTCCCGACGCAGGTTGTTTTTCTCCATCAATGCTTGGATTCGATCCTCTGTATTGGCTATTATTCGTACTTTCAGGAGGTGGGAGATATGTGGGGCGAAAAACTGTCCGGCCAGACCATGGTAGACAACGTTATCTTTCGCAAAATGGTTGAGAATCTCAGTCGCCACATAGGCAATGTGTTTTTGCTTGTCATAGGTAAACCGTTCGAGGATTGAAGGTGCATCGTGAATTGCCCGATCCAGCCGCTGCTGGGAAATACGGAAATCTTTCGATGCCTCGAGAATGACCTCCCGGGAAACAGCTCGATAGCCCAACCGATCAGCTACCTTTTCGGCTACATCTTTGCCTTTACTGAAAGAGCCGCGTGAGATAGTAATTATTGCCATGAGTCCTTCCTCCTGTTGGTAGCCGGGTCGCAAACAAGATACATGGAACCGGATAGAATTGAATAAGAACAAGGGTCGACAAGAGAACCGTTACCCGGAAAATCTCCAAAGTTTTTATGGATAACAAGTTAGCCACACTCTCGTGGCTGATCAAGTAATTTTATCCACATTTTCAGATTGATGGCGCCGACGACCAGCACTGCCTGCCGAATCGACGAGGAGCGGGGAAGTTTATAACAACGTCAACGAAAGGTTCTAAAATGATTATGGCGGAAAATACCCCCATCGACTGTTTTCAGGTAATTTTCGACCTTGTTTGCCACTCCATGAATAATTATATTCCTCAACACATTGATTCACCATGTCAAGCACGGCTATATTCTTTATATAACAAGGTGGTTTCCGGTCAAACTTGATTTGACTGAAAATTGTACGCTGACTGCATCTGCATCTCACCTCACAAAAAAATCAATACAAAAAATATGATGCCCGATTAAGACACTGTTATGTTTTTTACACCTTGTCTTGGGCGCTGAGCGGCAACCACATTCCAACAGGAGGCAAATCATGGTTAAACTAGCTCTGTTCGTCCGCCTGGAAGCAAAACCGGGGAAAGAGAAGGAAGTTGAGGATTTTATCCTGGGCGGTCTCCCCTTTGTCATGGAGGAACCCGGCACTGTTGCCTGGTTCGGCATACGCCTTGGGCCAACCACCTTTGGTATCTTCGATGCCTTCCCTGATGAAATAGGTCGGCAGGCGCATCTCTCGGGAAAGGTTGCAGCGGCACTTATGGCAAAGGCCGGTGAACTGTTCTCCGAACCGCCATCGATCGAGAAGGTTGACATCCTTGCAGCAAAGCTACCGAAATAACTGCAAATCGCAATAAGCTGACACTATTGTTCGTTTCTACCGAATGTTCGACAACAAGTCAGGGCATCTGGCAGACCTGGGTCGTGTTCTGCCCTCCTTCCTCACAAGTATCCATTACCTGCTATAAACCTCCGAATATTTACTGCCCAGAGCACTGAAAAACAAGGGACAATACGGTATTCGAGTTTGACTCCACGTGCTAAATGATAGATACTAAATTGAATGGAAATTTGGTCGGGAAACTATTCATGCGGACCAGGAAGATCCATTTCCAAAGTCTTGCGAACCGGGAAGATTGGATACGATGATATTCGAATCAGCTTCGTCCAAAGGAAAATGCGATGCATCCCCCCGACTAAAGGTGCGGCAGGGGGTATCCGCAAAGTCCAATGTACAGCAGGCAGTCTGTGAGCTGGCGACCCAGATAAAGCAGCCCAACATAAAGATCTGTCTGGCATTCTTTTCAGACGAATATGATCCGCAACTCCTTGGTCCGGCCCTGAAAAAATATCTGCCCGGCCCGGTGATAGGTTGCACGACGGCAGGCCAACTCTCCGAGGTCGGATTCCAGCGGGGCGGGATCTCCGGTGCCTCTCTGGCCAGCGACGAACTTTCCTCCTTTCCCTACCTGATCCACCCTCTTGCCTCACATGCGGAACAGGTGGATCTGATCGCCAGGGATATCCAGCAACGACTGGCACATTCCGCCAGCCCGGCCTTTGGATTTCTGTTGGTGGACGGACTTTCGATGAAAGAAGAGCCTTTGATTTCAGCCCTGTACATGGCTCTCGGGAACGTACCAATTATCGGCGGTTCGGCCGGGGACAGCCTGAAATTCAAGCAAACCTTCGTCTATTACGACGGTGAGTTGTTACAGAACGCGGCAGTTCTCACCCTTTTTGAAACCACTCTGCCATTCAAGGTCTTTAAACACCAACATTTCCAGCCTTCCGAGACCAGACTCGTTGTGACGGAGGCAGACCCCGACAAGCGACTCGTCCAAGAGATCAATGGCGGTCCAGCTGCGGAGGTCTATGCTCAACTCATCGGGACATCTGTCGAGCACCTGGATTCCGCACTTTTCTCCCGCTTTCCTTTGATGCTCCATATTGACAACGATTACTATGTCCGGTCTATTTCCAATGTCGAACCAAACGGCGATCTGAAATTCTTCTGCGCCATCGATCGCGGTGTAGTGCTGACTATCGGCAGAGGCGACTCCGCCCTCGAATCCCTCAATCGGGATCTCCTCAAGATAAAAAAAGAGATTGGGGAACCGGCCATCATTCTTGGCTGCGACTGCATTCTCAGACGCCTGGAAATGGAGGCGCACGGTATTGACGACAGTGTAGGAAAACTCCTGGCAAAAAGTAAAATCGCCGGTTTCTCCACCTATGGTGAGCAAATTAATTCAGTGCACGTCAACCAGACCTTTACGGGAGTGGCAATTGCTGGCTGAAAAATAATGGGACATGCTGATGAAGATATAATAGCCATGCTTAAAACACAACTGAAGGCACAGCAAAAGACCATCGAGGTCCTGATGGATGCAGCGGAACGGCGTAATGCCGATGGGCCAAGTCCGATGGAGTTGCTCTCACAAAATCTCAATCTGGAAAGAGTCGTTCAGCAGAAAACCGAGAGCCTGCAGCGACAGGGTGAAGATCTGAGAAAGGCCCTGTATGATCTGCAACGCACCCAGGCAAGATTGCTCCAGGCCCAAAAGCTGGAGGCGGTAGGCCAACTTGCTGCCGGTATTGCTCATGAAATCAATACTCCGATCCAATATATCGGCACGAATATTGCCTTTCTGGAAGAATCTTTTCAGGATATCAAACACCTGATACAGACTTTCCAGCTGGTAGTTACAAAAATCGCCAAAGGGGCAGTCACTGTCGAGACAGGCGTAAATGCCGAAAAACAGCTGGAGGAACTCGACTGGAATTTTTTGAAAGAGGAAATTCCCCTGGCAATTCAACAGTCCATAGAAGGAATCAGACAGGTAACCACCATTGTACAGGCAATGAAGGAATTTTCCCATCCAGGCAATAAAGAAAGAGCCTTGAACGATGTAAACAAAATCCTGGAAACCGCGATAACTGTTGCCAGACATGAATGCAAATCTTGTGCTGAAATCTCAACCCACCTGGCACCGGATCTGCCACCCGTTTTTTGCCTTGCCGACGAGATAGGCCAGGTATTTCTCAACCTCCTGGTAAATGCCGCACATTCTATTATCGAGAAAGGAGGCGACACTGAGAACAAAGGGATAATCACCATCTCATCACGCCATCTCCCGGAGTCTGTCGAGATCTGCATTGAGGATACCGGAACCGGCATTCCGGAAAATATCCGCAGCAGAATATTCGATCCATTTTTTACTACCAAAAGTGTCGGAAAAGGTTCTGGTCAGGGATTGGCAATCGCCCACGATGTCATCGAGAACAAACATGGTGGCAGACTCATTTTTACTTCACAAACGGGCAAGGGAACTGCTTTTTTCATCCAGCTGCCCACCCACAAACATTAAAGTTTTTGGTATACCAAACTGTCTCGCAAAGAGTAATCCCCCGAAAAAAGCACGTTTTTAACAACAAGCACAGGTACCGGGCAGATTCCTTTTCAATTGTCACAGGCATGTTCCGTCAGGCAGTCGCTGCCATTGGCACTATTTTTTCGCATCTCTTCGTTGCATTTCATGCGCCAGTGATTATTCCGATACTATAGAAATATGAAGAATTTCCGAAGGTAGCGCCCCCTCGTGAGGAACTTTGTGTGGGCAGCTCTCGCTCTGCCCATCGGGGGCAAACCGAGGCGACCTGACAACTCGAATGGAGGACAGTATGCAGCGTAGCTGGAATGGATCAATTTTGGTGTATGTAATTGCCGGTCTCGTGTCTCTGATGTCGGTAGCCACCGTCTTTGCAGGGCAGCAAGAGTCCTGGCACGACCATGGACCAGCCATGGAAAAACACCAATTGCAGCTGGTACTCAATCGAGGTCTTGACATTTTCATAGGAGCAAACCTGTCAATGCTCGCCCAGATGCAGATGTCCCCAGGCCTCGACAAGAAAGTTAAGAGACGAGGCCGATCCATGCTGATCCAGGGAAAACAAGACCTCAAACAGCTGCTGGCGTCACCCGGGATGCGGAAAATGCGCCGGCAACAAGGTGGGAGCGGCGATTTCGGGATGGATATGCAATATGTAGAGGATCTGGCTACCGCCATTGTGCAGGTGGCGGACAACCTGGATGGGGTACAAATGATGGAAAATACTCATGATACCACTACCCTGCAATATTTCAACATCTTGATCGATCAGGCGCTGGAAATGGCCATGAAAGGTGGCAGCATGATAATAGCGAACCACGGGCATATGGCAGAACCAAATGACAAGGCGGAGACCATTGAACGTGGCAGGGCAATGCTGGCCGACGCCAGAATGATGTTGATCGAAATTATGGGCAGTAAGAGCATGTCAGCGATGCACTCTCGTGAGTCGGGCAAGATGCCGGCGATGGGCCTCACTCATAAATTAACCGGAGACGCCCTGAGAATTTTAGACCTGCTCGACAGGTTGGAGTAAGCTGCGTGGCCGGGGATGTCCTCTCGCACCGACAATGCAGCAACCGGGCAATGACAGGCTGCAATCGGTTTTTGCCAGATAGAGATATACCCGGCGGATGGCATTCAAATATATCGGCCCTGGGCAGAATCTATGACCAGCCTATGTAAGAGTACCAGGCCGCAGTTCCACATTCTGCCGCCATTCTTCCTGGGGGAACTGCAGCTGGGTCGTATCTGCTTTTGGAACATGGCCGACTTTCCTCCTGTCTCGCTGCTTACCATCATTTCAGCGTTAATCATATTCCCTGTTGATTTGTACTCTTGTGCCCTTTGATCGACAATTATCCCCCCAAAATGGTATGTGGCATCGAGTCAGCCCCCCAGCACTTCGCTGCAGGCAAATCGGGCCACAATCCCAACAAAAGAAGCTTACTGTTTCAGTAATGCCCTCCGACGAGGCCCTGCATGAGTAAAGTAATCCCCACCTGGGAAATGCTCAGTGAATTGATCACTGGCCAAGATAGCGCGCAGCTAACAAAATATATTGAAAGTCTGAGTCCATCTGAAACGGCGAGAGGCATCTCGCGGCTGGATGAAAACGAGCAGCAGACGCTGTTTTGCCTTCTCAGTCCGGAAGATGCCGCCGACATGATTGAGGATATCCCGGATGCCCAGGCAGCTGATCTGGTGGAAGAAATACCGGTGGAACAGGCAGCGGCGATCATGGAAGAACTGTCCAGCGATCACCTGGTCGATGTACTTGGTGAAATGGATGAGCTGGCCAGCCACGCGATTCTTGCCAAAATGGGCAGGGAGGATGCCCGCGAAGCGAGAATGCTGCTGGGGTATGCTCCAGACTGTGCCGGCGGTCTGATGATATCCGAGTTTCTTGTCTATAAAACGAACCAAACCATCGCAGATGTTCTCGACGACCTGCGGCTCAATCAGAATGAATATGTCGATTACCATGTGCAGTATTTTTATGTTGTCGATCACGACCAAAAACTAGTCGGTGTATTGAGAATGCATGATATGCTCTTCCCAACCCGGGAGACCCGGCTTGACCAGATAATGATCTCCTCTCCCCTCCGTGTATCGGACAATGCTTCACTCAGGCAACTGCAGGAGTTTTTCGAGGAACACCACCTCTTCGGTGTCCCGGTCGTCGACGATGATCAGCGGCTGATCGGAGTGGTGCTGCCAAAAGCGATTGAAGAGGCGATCAACAAACGCAAGACCACTACCTTTCTACGCTTGAGCGGTATAATCGGTGGTGAGGAATTTCGGACCATGCCCCTGCTTACCCGTTCCGGACGACGTCTTTCCTGGCTGAGTATGAATATAGTCCTCAATATCATCGCCGCCAGCGTCATTGCCCTGTATCAGGATACCCTGGCCGCGGTGATCACCCTGGCAGTCTTCCTGCCGATGGTCAGCGACATGAGTGGTTGTTCAGGCAATCAGGCGGTGGCGGTATCAATGCGTGAACTCTCCCTTGGGCTGGTTCGACCGGGCGAGTTGTTCTGGGTGCTTGCCAAGGAGGCCAAAATCGGCATTCTTAACGGCCTGGTACTGGGTCTCCTGCTGGGTGGTGTCGCCTTTCTCTGGAAAGGCAATCCATGGCTCGGCTTCGTCGTCGGCGGCGCACTGGCCGCCAACACCCTGGTTTCCGTCACTCTTGGCGGCATGCTCCCCCTGATCCTGAAAAAGTTACAGCTTGATCCGGCATTGGTTTCCAGCCCGTTACTGACGACCGTTACCGATATGTGCGGATTCTTCTTTGTCCTGAGTTTCGCCGCTGCAGTTCTGCCAAGACTCGGAGGGATGTAAACAAAAAATTTACGTGCTGCCCTTGTTCCAGAGATTAAATTCAATATTGTATAAGGGAGGTGCTGTGGCAGGCTGTTTTTAAAGTGGGGTTTTCAAACCGTCTAACCCGTTGTTTGCTTGGGGGATATACCATGAGCCAAAAAAAAATACTCGTTGCCGTGGATGGTTCGAAATTTTCAGACAAAGTACTTGAAACTGCAATAGAATATGCAAAACTTCTCGCCGCAAAAGTAATCCTGGTTCATTGCCATAAAAAATTCCCCACTGTCCTGGGGGAACCACTGAGAAATACAGCCATTGTCAACACCCTGCACCAGGCAGAATTACTCATTGAACCCTATTCCAGAAGATTGAAGGAAGCGGGGATAGATTTTGAGGAGCTGCTGATTGAAGAACCTGCCGGCGCAGTGATTCCCGACGTAGCAAAGATCCAGCAATGCACCCTGATAATTATGGGTTGCCGTGGATTGACCAATATTGAAGGGCTCTTGGTAGGCAGTGTAACCAACAGGGTATTGCACACTACTCCCTGTTCGGTGTTGGTGGTCAAATAGGTGCAGCCTGGTGCAGGGAGCGCAGTTTCTTGACCGTTACTTTGAAAAAATTAATTGTTTTTCAGGGGAAGTTTTATATAAAATGTCGTCCCTGCCCCCGGGCTGGATTGAAAAGTCAACTCCCCGCCATGTTTATCCTTGATTATACTCCTGGCGATCGCCAGGCCCTGCCCGGAGCCGCGACCGACCTCTTTGGTGGTGAAAAACGGATCGAAGATACGTTCTTTAATGCCTTCGGGAATCCCTCCCCCAGAATCAGACACACTGATGATCACGTGCTGGTCGTCGGTTGCGGTCTCCACTCTGATAGATCCCATTTCTGGTGATTTTCCTCGGAAATCCTCAATGGCCTGGGCGGCGTTGACGATAAGATTGAGGATCACCTGGCCAATATCACCGCAGTGTACCTTTACTGCCGGAATAGAACCCAATTCGGTTTCCAGTTCGGCAACATATTTATAGGCATTACTGCAGACGACAAGGGTATTTTTGATGATTTCGTTAAGATCTGCCTCTTCCTTATCACTGTGTTCCGTTGAATGAGCATAGCCCTTCAGCCCGAGGACCAGCTTTGAGACCCGCTCCACTCCGTCACTGGTCTGCGTAATGGCCTGGGACACCTCATCTTTTAAGTACTCAAGGTCAGTTTCCTGTTCCTTGGCGTCGATGCGTTCGATCAGCTCAGGAAAAACACCATTGTCCTTGGCAATTTCTTTGAGTTTCTCGTATTGATTTATCAAAGTCAGTAAATCGAGAAAGGCCTCGCTGAGGAAAGAGATGTTGCTGCCGATAAACTGAATCGGGGTATTGATTTCATGGGCAATACCAGCCGAGAGCTCACCGATTGATTCCAGTTTCAAGCCGTGAATCCGATTGGCTTCCTGCATTCTCTGCTCAGTCAGATTCCGAAATATCAGGGTCGCCCCTGAGATGTTGTTAACTTTGTCCCGGATGGGACTGACGATATAATCTACCGAAAAACACGAGCCATCCGCTTTCCAGAAGACATCTCCGGTGACATGGTGCGATGAACCATCCTCGATTGCCGCAAAAACCGGACAAAACTCCCATGGATACTCACTGCCGTCTTCAAGGGTATGGTGAAAAGTCTCGTGGTATTGGCAGCCGGAGAGTTCCTCTTCCTTAAAGCCCAGGGCAGTCAGAGCAATCTCATTTGCCGACTGAACCAACCCGTCACGATCAACAGTCAACACCGCACCTTTCACCCAATTGAGCAACATCTGGTTTTGGTAGAGCACCTGGGTGAGGGCATCGTGAAGATTGGTGTTCTCCTTTTCCAAATCGATCAGTTTTTCACTTTCAGACATGGTCATGAACATTAAAAATCATGCAGCCCCGTTTGACGCTGCTTTGTCGTTTGTTCTCTCAGGCTAGCCTCAAATACGACAAATGTCCAGACCGTCAGTCAAGAATCTGGAATATGGCCACAATATTCTCTTCTTTTGCGACATGACTTATTAAACCGGAATGATAATTTTCAGAAGACAGAAATTCTCTGTCGGTTTGGGCACTTGAGCGCGATACGGCAGGGTATCCGGTATTTTCTGCAGATCGTACCGGCGGGACTGCTGATTGAGCTTGATCAGGCGACGGCGTGCAAAGCCCCTGCCCCTGGTTATCTTTCTTTAGCAAAGGTCACAGCAAGACCTTTGACGAGCTGCACTTTTTCGCTGATTCCCCTTCTCACTGTTTGGCCCCGGCGACCGGGTAATGGCGCCGCAAGACACCTTTACCCGGATCGATTCTAAAATCGGCTGAGTATTTTCCGCATCTCCCTGTGGTGCGACCCCTGCCAGTAAATTTTATTGCAGGTGAGGCATGTCTTAAAAGATGTATAGTACTTTCTGGTGCGCGGTTCAAGCCGGTCAAGGATGTCCTCCTTGGCGCATCTCGTCAAAACGCCATTACAGGACAGGCAACGGGTGAACGGCTTGATATACCTTTTAAGAGCGTACCTGTCGATAACCTCCCCCAGCTGCTCGAGGTGATTTTCGGAGCGGAGGAGCTGCCCATGCACAACCCGACTCAGTTTGAGCAGTTCCCTGTTGCGGGTTACCAGGATACGTTGTTCGAGGGTGGCGGCGCTGGCGACGTCCTGTAACGTCCCTCCGGGAACCAGACTTGCGTCAATACCTATCATACGGAGGTTACGGGCAACTTTTTGCACGTTGACATCAACCATGAACCGCAGATCAGGCACAGGATTTGTTCTCAAGACAGTCGCGGAAGACCGAGGGGCAACATGCGCAAAGACATGAATACGTTCTCCTGCCTGGGGAAGGTACTGGAATGTCAGCTCATGGCCATCAAGCTCAATCCTGCCGATTTCGGTATGCGGCACACCGAGGGCCTCGATTATATCTTTTATCGACGCACGCCGGCTCAATGGATACACGACTCCCCCATCTGCAACCGGCGGTGTCAAAAGCTCTCTATTGTCCCCATAAAAGAAAAGAAAGAGTTTGGCGACGTCCATATAAACTCCTGCAGCCTACCCCCTCGCACCCAGGAGGCTGTCAACTTAATTTCTTCAAGAAAAGATAATGCACAAGCACGCCAATAGCTTCTGGTGTATGTTTTTCCCTTTTCAATACGACCTTGCAAGGGTCTTTGTTCATACACAACTGAGAAATTCTTTTGTTGTTTTTTACGACAAATTCCGTGAAACTACAGAAAATTTACTGCCGGCATGATGCGGGATAATTCATCCGACACCCCATAAGGTACTCAATGACAGCACGACAACAGTCCGTCCTGCAAAAGGTTCTCAAGTGATCTACCACGTTGAAGTCCAGGTCCTCATTCTGCTGCTCATCGCTTCCCTGGTCGGGATGATTGCGCGACGTATTCGCCTGCCGTACACTCTGGCTCTCGTCCTGGCAGGGCTGACGCTTAGCTTCATTCAGCTGGAGGCTCTGCGTGATCTTAATCTGACCTCCGACCTGCTGATGCTGTTATTTTTACCGCCGCTCTTGTTCGAAGCGGCGTATCATCTGCCGTTTGATGACCTGCGCAAAAACGGCGCACACATTGCCTTCCTTGCCCTCGCCGGTGTATTGATCAGTGTCAGCCTCACCGCCCTCGGCACCTTCACGGTATTCAACAGCTTCGGCCTGGCTCAGGGGTTTGGATGGCCGCAGGCCTTTCTGTTTGCCGCGGTAATTTCGGCGACAGATCCGATCAGTGTCCTTGCCCTTTTCAAGGAAATGGGCGCACCTAAACGCCTGTATCAGATCGTCGAGGGAGAATCGCTCATCAACGATGGTGTCGCCGTTGTTGTTTTTGCAATCGTCGCGGCGGTTATCGGTTTTCCGTCCAGCCACGGTCATACCACCCTTCTGCATGGCACGCAGGAAATAATGGTCTTTGCCGGCAAAACCTTCGTCACCACCGCCATCGGCGGCATCCTGACAGGCTCCGCTATCGGCGGACTGGCCAGCGTTCTGACCCGCCAGATAGATGACCACCTCATCGAGGTAACCCTGACGACGCTTGTCGCCTGGGGTTCTTTTCTGATAGCGGAGGAATTGCAGGTCTCCGGTGTACTGTCCACCGTTTCGGCCGGAGTCCTGATGGGTTCCTTCGGCAAGCAGTTTGGCATGAGCGTTTCAACTCGTCTTGCCGTGCAGGATTTCTGGCAATATATGGGTTTTCTGTCCAACTCGTTCATCTTTCTGCTGATCGGGCTGGAACTGGACCCGGGGGCGCTCAGCAGCAACGCACCGGGAATCCTGCTGGCTTTCGCCGCAGTCCTGGTTGCACGGGCCATCCTCATCTACACCGGCATCCCTTTGATTGATTTGTTTGCCACACCGCTGCCTGTCAGATGGAGGCACGTGCTGGTCTGGGGCGGCCTGCGGGGTTCCCTGTCAATGGTCCTGATCCTTGGGCTTCCGGCTGATTTCACCGGACGTTCTTTCCTGATTGCCCTGGTCTTTGGTGTTGTTTCTTTTTCCCTCTTCCTGCAGGGACTGACAATGGCCCCTTTGATGAAACGACTGGGTCTGACCACCGGCAACGCCGGTGAAAGCCGTGAATATGAGCTTGCCAGGGGACGTGTATTGGCCTATCGCCGCGTCCTGCAGGTTGCGAAACAGCGGCTCGAGCAGGGCGTCCCTGACGAGACCAGCTATATGCGGGTAATGACCTTCTATCGCGACAGGGCGGAGCAGGCCCAGACCGATGTGGAGCAACAGGCCAGCAGTCAGGCCAGGCCGGAAAGATTACTGGAGGCGGCTAAATCACTCGCCATGGTCGAACGGGAAGCCCTGAACCAGGTGGTAGCTGCAGGAATCATCTCTGCCGACGCCTGTGCAGAACTCCTCGCTGACCTGGATGTCCGGCAGGAGGAACTCAACACCGCTGCCCATGAGAGCGATGGTGCCCTGCAGAAAATCTTCCGGCAACTGGAAAACAGGCACAATGAGGTTTCCGAAGAAGATTGAAATCTGTTTTTGGTACTGCTCTTACTCAATTCCCAAATGGAATGTCTTACTTGAGCCTAAGCGTTCCCCAATGGTTCATTTGCTCTATTATCCATGCAATCCGGCCCCTAATATATGGCGTCGGATGGGTTGCGCTGTACTCTCGCGGACTGGGCAGGATAGCGGCAAGGGTTGCCGCCTGGGTTCTTGAGAGGTTTCTGGCATTTTTTTTGAAATAATAGCGCGAGGCAGCTTCCGCGCCAAAAATTCCGTTGCCCATTTCAATGCTGTTCAGATACACCTCCAAAATACGTTCTTTACTCCAGAGAGTTTCTATAAGAACGGTAAAATAGACCTCGAGGCCTTTACGGACCCAGCTTCTGTCGGGCCAGAGGAACACATTTTTGGCAGTCTGCTGCGAAATGGTACTGGCCCCCCGCAGTCGTTTAGTGCCCTTAATGGAAGCTTCAACCGAACGTTCGATGGCCTTGAAATCAAAACCGGAATGACTCGGGAAATTCTGATCTTCACTGCAAACGACCGCCAGCCTGAGATTGTCGGAAATCGCTGTAAGTGATACCCAGTTGTGCCGCAATAGAGGTTTTTTACCATCGGACAGCTGTTCAACCACCCGGATCACCATGAGCGGTGTAACAGGGACCGGGACAAAGCGAAAGAGCAGGACAAAGAAGAGAGAGAGCCCGATACCGCCCAAGGCGGTTTTCCACACAAACCGATAGAATCTGTTTCCCCCCTTTCTGGCCATGGTATTTGGATGAATCAGGAGGCGAAAGCCTCTTTGAGGCGGGAGCCCTGTTTATGGTTATTCAACAGCCAGGAAAACCAGCCGGTTATGGCAGCATTTCCCACAGGCAGGCCAAGGTCTCGCCCCTCGGCCAGCACCTCCGGCAGATATTTCTCCGTTGCCGCGAAGATATCATCACCTTCCAGCAGTTCCCGATTACAGCAATAAAACGACAGGAAATCGGCAAGTTGGACAACAAGAGCAAAACCTTTCTCTCTGGCCGCCTCCCATGGACGATGGTGGTAGGCGACTGCGGCGATTATATTGTCCGGAAAGAGCCATTTCCTCAGCAGTTGGCCGCCCAGCATGTCGTGGGTAAAGGAGAACATCTGCAGCTCTTCATGGAGCGTTTTTCTGGTGCTTAGTCTGTTCATCCACAGTTCAGGAGCATAGTCGTCGGTGAATGTTTCAAGCATGATTAATTTGCCGATATCGTGGAGAAGTCCACCCATAAAAGCAAGGTCAGGGCGTTGCTGCAGGTCCCGGGCAATGATCTGGGCAACCATCCCGCAGACAAAACAATGTTCCCAGAATCTGTCAATATATGTTTTGTGCCGTCTGGCTAATTTATTGAACGAGTTGATGAATGCCTTCGTCAAGGCAATTCTCTGCACCTCGTTGAAGCCCAGGACAATCACTGCCATTTTTATTGAATCCACTTTCTGTGGCCGGCCGAACAACACTGAATTGGCAATCTTCAAAACGGTCAGGCACAGGGACTGGTCGAAATGAATGGTCTCGACAACATCCTTCACGGAACAATCGGGATTGCTGGTCACCTGCATAAGTCGCGTTACCGAGACAGGCATTACCGGGAAAGAGTCTATATGTTGTCTGATCAGGTCAAATCGAGTTGTTTTCATCTGCTGACTTTTACGGGTAGATTTCGCTGCCTAACAATTAGCACAGGTTTCACACGTCCATAGTTCCTGATTTACACCAACGTCCATCGGTGACCGTCAGGAAACACCCCGACCGGTTGACACATGTTCTCCATTACGCTTTCTTGCACAGATAATCATTTTCCAAGAGAGGGACAACTCATCCAAGAAAACCATGCTTAATCCACACAATCAACAGAAAAATATGGAGTTATCGACCAGGCGACATATGGTTTACTTGAGAAAGGTATTCCATGGAACTAGAATAAAGAATTATTTCGCTCCCAAATGAGATTGTTTACTTTGTATGGAGCAGCCGAAATTCCTGAAAGACGCAAGATATGCCAGTGCGCGAGAGATCGAAACAAATACGTCCATTTTTCTTGAAAGCATCCGGGAAAAAAACAGAAAGACACCTACAACGCCGACGATTTAACGGATGGCTTATTGGCTTTACCGGTCTCCTCGGCTATAGCCTGTTGTGCGGCAATGGAGCAAAACGGGTCTGGGCTGCGGTACGACACCGGCGGCTCGCACCGGATACGGACCTTGGCAATCTGATCTATGAGGACCCTGCAGACCTTGATATTCAGGATCTTCCTGTATCCAAACTGAACAATTTTGGCGTGAGCGGCACCGACGACCACCTTGCCGACCTCACTAAATGGCATCTTCAGGTTGACGGCCTGGTGCACCGTCCGCACAAGCATTCTTACGCGGAATTGAAAGCTCTGCCCCGGCTGGAACGCAAAGTACTGCTCATCTGCCCCGGCACCTTCGCCTACGTGGGCAACTGGCAGGGTTTCTCTCTCTGGGATCTGCTCCGGCAATGCGGCATTGATGATAAGGCGACCCATGTGGACGTCATGGGACCTCCGGGAAAATACCGGAAGGTTGAGCGATTCCCACTGGAGGAGGTCCGAGAAAATCTTGTTTTCCTTGCCTTGGGGGTCAATGGACAGCCATTGCCGCGAAAGCACGGATTTCCATTGCGGCTTGTTGCAGGAAGTCATGTGGGAGCCGAATGGGTAAAGTTTGTCTACGGGGTTCATGTGGTGTTCAGTAGAGAAACCGTACAGGAAAAAGGGCCAGCAGCAGGATCGGCATTTTTTCCCTAGCCCTTGCTAACCCGGCTGCCCCGGGAAAACTAGACCTCGTCACTGTTACAACATTCCCGCTCAGAATTTTGACAAAGTCCAATGACCGTTTTAATCTAAAGCAGGGAGTATCCTTACGAGTCCTGTAAACGGCATCTCGTGTTTCCCGGAAAAATTATCGGCCAGCTACGGGCTTTCTGCGCACAACAATGCTCTTGTCCTGCAAATCACCCCAATCGGTGCACCGCAAAACATTCGACTACCGGCCATCGGCCAGGCGTCAGCGTAGATATTTATGTTACATCGGCAAGACACTAATCAGTTGAAGAGGATTTTATGATCAGATCAACAGTGATACTACTTTGCATTCTCCTTTCCCTTGGCGGTTGCGCTGCGGTTGGCGAATTCGGCAACCGCCTTAAATACAATGTCCAGGGCGAATATTATCTGCAGAAACAAGACTACAAGCAAGGGCTGAAGACCTTCGGTGAGACCGTTAAAAACGACCGGAAGAGTCCTGAGGCAAATTTTTACTATGGCCGATTTCTCCTTATAGAAAGTACTGCCAGGAAGGCAATACCCTATTTAAAGCAGGCAACCGTACTGGCTCCCGACAAGAGTGACTATCAATTCTGGCTTGGGCTGGCCTACGGCGAGTCCGGACAGGAGGACCTGGAGCGAAGAAGTTATCAGAAGGCGTTGAAGCTTGATCCGCAAAATATTCAGGCTCTCACCTACATGGGCAATAATCGTTTTCGGGCAAAAAAATATACTGTGGCCCTGGAATACTATAGTCGTGCACTGGCGCTATCGGACCAGAACCCCCAAGCCCTGTATAACAGAGCGGTCATCCTCAGACGATTGGGTCGGGTGCCCGAGGAAAAAAGGGCCCTGCTGCAATACCTCGATGCCTATCCGTCGGGAAATTTTGCCCGCTTGGCAGCAGACCGCCTCAACAGCCTCGGAGATGGGAGTTATCGCAATCACCACCTGGGATTACGGACTCTAACCCTTATGAAAATTGAATTTCTTCCATTTTCTGACAAGATATCGAAAAAGTCATTTCCCTCACTGGACCTGGTTGGGGAGACGCTGGACAACATGTCCCGGGGGACGCTGAATATCATCGTCTATCAAGTAAACAACAAAAGTCTTGCTAAAAGCCGAGCCGTCAGTATCCGTAATTATCTGATCGCACGGTACCCTGATCTGCAAAAAAACAACCGTATTCGAACCAGTTGGTTTGGCACCGCCGAAAAGAGAACCGTCCTGAAAAAGACAGTGGTACTCAAAGAGTCAGTCCAGTTTTTTCTCACCGACTTCAAGAAAAATTCAAAATAACCCGGAAAATAGTGACCTTTTATATTCTCGAACGTATGTAGATATAAAGCGGTAAATTACAGCAGGATTTGTTTGCACCCCAGGACGAATGGATTATTCAGACGAAGAAATTGTGAAAGATGTTCTGGCCGGTGAAAAACAACTTTTCGGGCTACTGGTCGACCGCTATCAGCAACCGGTGTACAACCTGATGTTCAGATATGCCGGCAATAGAGACGAGGCAGCCGATTTGACCCAGGATGCGTTCCTGCGTATTTTCGAAAGACTGCGGCTGTTTCAGGCTGACAAGGTCTTTTTTCCCTGGCTGTACAGTCTGGCGATCAATCTGGCCAAAGACTGGAGCCGGAAAAAAAACAGGCAGCACAGAAAAATGTTTCTTCTGCAGCAGCAGGCAGAAGAAACGCAAATTGATACGGCGGTGCACGAGGACAGTGAGAACCGGCAGGAGATCGAGCAGGTGGAACATGGCTTGATGCTGCTCCCCAGCCAGACCAGAGAGATATTAATTCTTCGCTATCGCCATGGTTGTCCGATACAGGATGTCGCCAGCGCTTTCAAAATCTCGGAAAGCGCGGTGAAAATGCGTATCAAACGAGGCCTTGCCCAGCTTCGTGGGATACTCCTCGACAAAGAAAGCCTACAGTCATGAACAATATTCAAGACGATGACAAAAAAATAGCAGAGCTCCTCCGGCAGACCAGGGAGCAGGAAGCACCGGCATGGCTGAAACAGCAGATAATGCAGCGGGTGTATACCCCTCGCCCGAACCCGTATCACCGGCTGAAGAACTGGTTCTTTCAGCCTAATCTGCATTTTTCTCCCGTCGGACTTGTGGCGGTGACGCTTGTTGTCTGTATCGCATTCTGGGGCGGGGTCATGAAGGAGCGGCAATCAGCCGGGGCGGCAGGCAGCCAGGCTATCGCAGTGTCTCCATTTACCAATAATGCCGAGGCAAACTACCTTATTGGCAGAGGACTGCTCGCCGCAGACCAAAGGGAAGCTGCCCTCGCCTTCTTCCACCGGGCTGTTGCGCTGGAACCGGAACGTGCCGAATATGTCCACTGGCAGGCTGTCGCCTATTGGTCGACCGGCAAGGAAGACCTTGAGAGGCAAAGCTATTTCAAGGTCGTGCAGGAACATCCCGACTATGTGCCATCGCTCCTCAACCTTGGCCATAATTTCCTCGAGAACGGCAAGTACAACAAGGCCCTTGACTATTATCAGCGTGTATTGCAGCATGAGCCACAGCTCCCTGAGGCACTGTACAACTCAGGTCTTGCCTACCAGAGGCTCGACGAGGAAACCAGGGAAAAAGAGGCATTCAAAAATTTTCTGGAGACAAACCGCACCGGCAAATGGGCCTTGCGGGCTGTCGAACACCTCCATCAGCTCGGGGATTTCTCATTCCGGACCTACCGCATCGGCATGTACCGTCTTGTTTTGAAGGTGACAGATCTCGTTCAATCTGCTCCGGCCGCCAGCCAAAAAGAAATGGAACTCCTGGCTGACGTTTTTAATCATGCCTCGGAACAGGAGCTCCAGATTGTCGTCTATAACAGTGAAGAGCGAAGCAAGGCAAAACAAACGGCACTCAGACTGCGGGATCAGCTGCTCAGGCACCTTGGCCCAGGACCCCATGGCCCAATCAAAATCAGCTGGTTTGATGCGGCGGAAACCATTTCCTCCTCCGCTGATGGCCAAAATCTAAAGTTATCACCAAGTGTTTTAATTTTTTCAACCCCATCAAACATGGACAAAAGGAGAAATACGATATGAGAGAAACAGAGCGACCATCCAGACCTTTCCCCCAGCGACTTCTCGTTCTTCTGCTGGCTACCGGGCTGGCAGCACTGACGGTCAACGTGGCATTCGCCGATGATACCACGACGGACGAGGGGAGCTATTTCGACAATCCCGCCCAGGCGGCACATGCCGCACAGCTTGCCGACGAAGCCGCCAAAAACGACGATGAGGTCAGCCAGGCCTATAGTGATTATGAGGCTGCACTTAATGCGCTGGGAGACGAGCCGACCGACCAGGAACTGGCTGCAGTGAAAGCGCTTGAAGAAGCATTCCAGGAGAAATTGGCCGAGGTAACCGGCGTTCTTGGTGATGACATCGCCGGTATGCGAGCCTCCGGCATGGGTTGGGGAGAAATTGCCCATGAACTGGGAGTGCACCCTTCAACACTTGGTCTGGGACATAATAAAGAAAAGCATGGTTTCTCTGATCAGGAGATAGCCGAAGCAACAGCTCGTAACACTAAAAGCGGTTTTGCCAATGGTTTTGGTGCAGGCCTGAAGTCAGGGGCCGGCAGTTCAAAACAAGCTTCAGGTAAAGGCGACAATGCCCGGGGCAACAACGGTCATGGTGGCGGCAAAGGTGACAAAGGCAATAGCGGCGGTGGAAACGGCGGCGGCAATGGCGGCGGTAACGGCGGTGGCAACGGCGGTGGCAACGGCGGTGGCAACGGCGGTGGCAAGAAGTAAAACGCCTCCACGGCAAGCAACCAAGTAGTTTTTCGCCCCGCACCAATGCAGCAACAGGTGCGGGGCATTTTTTTTTGTACCGTACGCCAGAAAGTCCGCTAAAAATAACAGGAACCCAGAATACATGTCAGTTCCATATGGGAAGGAGCTGATAGGCGATATACCACATAGTCAGGCAGACAAGCGAGTCGAGTATTTTCCATGCTGTTTTCGAGGTGAAGAGTGGCGCCAGTAAGACGCCGCCGAGGCTCAGTGCGAAAAACCACAGAACCGAAGCGGAACTTGCCCCAAAAGCGAACAAATAGCGCCCTCCTCCCTGGAATTGGCCACTGATGCTGCCCAAGAGAACCAGAGTGTCCAGATATACATGGGGATTGAGCAATGTCACCCCAAGCGTTGCCACCGCGACCGTACCTCGTGAGCCGGATTTTACATCTGCTCTATGCAGCATGTCTGCGGTGCATGCCGCATAGAGTGCCCGACAGCCGTAATACATCAGAAATGCGGCTCCCCCCCAGCCGGCGATATTGCTCAGGACGTCGTTTGCTGCAACGGCGGCCCCGATACCTGCCGCCCCGGCAAAAATCAAGATCACATCACATAAACTGCAGATACAGGCAACCAGCCAGTTGTGCTGCTTGCGCACCCCCTGACTCAGGACAAAGGCGTTTTGTGCCCCTATGGCTATGATGAGCCCGGCACCGGTACCCATTCCCTGGAAAAACGGCATCATCTCGTTCTCCTTTCATTGTCATTTACGCAGAACTATAGTATGCATGACCAATAAAGGAAAATTAAACTTTTTTAATATTCATTAGCTACTCTAATATAATGTTCGATTATAAGCTCCTCGAAGCCTTCGCCATGGTTATCATCGAGGGCGGTTTTGAAAAGGCCGCGAGAAAACTGAACCTCACCCAGTCAGCAATTTCCCAGCGGGTCAAACTCCTGGAAGAGCAGCACGGCCAGCTTCTGCTCAAACGTTGTTTTCCTCCCGAACCGACAGCTGCAGGTCTCCCCCTCCTGGTCCATTACCGGCAGGTTAGTCAGCTGGAATATGATCTTCTCCCCTCGTCAAAAAGGGATGCCCCACAGAAATTTGCCTCGCTGGCTATCGGCCTGAATGCAGACACCCTGGCCACCTGGTTTTTTCAGGCAGTTAAAGTGCTTCTTGAGGAGCACTCCCTCGTCCTGGACATCCATGTCGATGATCAGGATAAAACCCACGAACTGATGCAGAACGGCACAGTGTGCAGCTGCATCACCACGAGGGAAAAACCTCCCCAGGGGTGCAGATCGACGCATCTCGGCCATGTCGAGTATGGCCTCTTCGCCAGCCAGCGGTTTGCCGACCACTGGTTTCCGGATGGCCTGACCATTGAAGCTTTTCGGCAGGCGCCCATGGCACGGTATAATCGAAAAGATGACCTCAATCGGCAAATGTTCGACATGGTTCTTGGGCTGCAACCGGACGATCCACCGGTATTTTTCCTTCCTTCAACGGAAATCTACGGTCTTTTCGTGGCGGAAGGAAGGTGTTACGGTATTCTCCCGGGACAACAGAGCATTCCCCTGGAAAAAGCCGGGGCGATCATCAATCTGAGTCCGGCCCATAGTATTAAGGTTGAACTGTACTGGCATAGCTGGAATCTGAAATCTGCTATTATAGAATGCTTCAATCAAACCTTTATTCAAAGCGCCAGACGCATACTCGGGCAATGACGCGTCAAGTTGTTACTGACCCTACTGCCGGCAGATGACCTCCTTCTGGGGCGAAGGATGGTAATTTTTTTCAACGTCACGGAAAACAATGAAGAATAACAAAGAAATGGGCTGGTACAGAGCCATCAACACCAAAATTGAAGCCAGTGGCTTTGATTGGGTAATTCATATTTCCGTCGGTGCTGTTGTTGCCTATCTCGTCATGGTATGGGCAGAGAATCTTGCTCTCCGGTTACGGGTGATACTTGCGATCCTGACTGCTCTCATGGTTGGTGTTTTTATCGAGCTGTTCGATTTACACTTTGATATGCAAGATGTTTCTGAGTATATGGCTGGCGCAGTGGTTGGCAGTATAATTTGGTTGCTGCTCCGTTCCCATAACGACAAGTGATTATTGCTTATATTCTAAAAGCGACGCGAGCGCGACTCTCGAGCAGGCCCTTTACCTCGAAAAATATGTTCAGCCATGTCAAACCTTCAGGGGGAATCAGCCGGTGATTTTAAAAGACTGGAACCTATCTCCAACTCCCCTTAACGGGTGAATGGTTTTCCTCCCTTTGGGGGATTGTACTTTGTAACGATATGGCCGAATATTGCTTTATCTATGACAGGTTAACCAATTTGAAACAGGGAGAAAAAGCATGAATGATTACAACATCGAAAATAATGAAGAACTGCAGGCAGGGGTTGTTGAAGAACAGAACGAGAAAATCACTTCAGATATTTACTCCACAAAAGAAATCGAGATAGAGGAAGTGGCCATCGATGGAATCTGTGGAGTTTATTGAGAAAACGAAATTTTCCACTGAACAATTACTTTTTCGGCTGTCCCTGAAAAGCAATTTTTTATCACCGAGGTTGATATGATTGCCAATTTTGCTGGTTACGCAAGGAAGAAGCTGGAGAAAAAAAATCACGACCAACTCGTGGTTTTTTTTTGCAAAAACATCGAAGAAACCTCAACGTGGACACTTCTTCTTTCCATCACGAATAATGTTGAGCAACTGGCTTTTTCAAATAAAGATGCCAATGAACTGGTTGAAACGCTTTGCAGCCAATTTGGTATCAGGACCTCAGAAATCGAGTACTTCAGAACCTTCACATCCGCACCTCCCCCCCGGCCAGCCCCAAGGGCTTCAAATGTTATACCATTCGCTTTGAAAAATGATTGTCGGACAACAAATAACAAAAGGCTTCTTTATGAGCTTCACGCCGCTCTTCAGGCGAAAAACATTGAACACCGACAGGCCTTAGGCCTAGTGATCAAAATAATCGAAAACTATCCCGATACAGAAAAGCTCCTGCAGGGTTAATCCGGATCTTTCACCAGCCGGCACCAACCTCCCCGATCACAGGACCTGGTTTTCTGATCGCCGCCGCTGTCCGTGGATTTGCCGGTCACCTGCCCGGGAAGTATTTGTCCAGCCCCATATGTCTGTGCAGCGAGCAAAAGCCGTTTCGACCGAGCCTTAGAAACTGGCGAAGGTAATGAAATCCCTCGAAAGGCAGTGCATACCGCTCCAGTCCCGGTTCTGTGCAGGTTCCGCATTCCGGAAACTTCAGGATGTTCTTGCGAAAATATACGGCTTCTGCGGAACGGATCAGGTCCTCCAGCGACGCCTCTTTGACATTCCCCAGCAACGCGTCGATAATCGGACAGGAATAAAGCTCTCCGGTACTCCGGATAAAGAAATAATTGAAGCCGGCGGAGCAGGGTTTTCCCATCCGCCCGGTATCGAGGAAGCGGAGCAGTTCATCGCGGTAATAGCTCCACCGGAATCGGGGAGACCTGTAGAAAACCTTTAGCTTTTCCAGGTCCTGAGAGGAAAAGGCCAGGGAGTCATCTATGCCGATGTTGTCGTAGCGGTTGGCTGTGAGGATGTAGGGGGAAATAATGGTGAAAAGCCCATGCTCATCGGCGTAGCGGCAGACCCTGTCGAGTTCATCAATATTATAGCGGGTGACGGTGGTCTTGATCCCCAAAACCAGGCTCGGGTGCTTCCTTCCCAGCGCTTTTAAACCTTGCAGGGTGGCATTGAGACGTTTCCATCCTTGCTTGAAGTTTCGGATACGGTCATGGACCTCCCCCACCGCGTCAAACCCGCAGGCAAAGACCAGGGTAACGCCCGCCTGCTCCAGGGGACCAATCACTGTGCCCACATCATTTAGAATCTTTTCCGTCAGAAAACCATTGGTAGTGATTGCCACTGAGCAGAGCTGCTTTAAATGGGTCGCTTTCAACCTGCCGATCCCGAGGAGAAGCTTGACGATGTCATCTCTCAGGAACGGTTCACCTCCCGTGACATCCAGCTCTTTCAAATCGGACAGGGCCGGTGATTTGAGGAGCTCCAACCAGTCGTCGGCCGCCAGTTCCGGAACCGTCGCCGGCTTCTGCCAGATGTTGCACATGATGCACTTGGCGAGGCAGCGCCGGGTCACCTCCAAGCTCAAAGCCTCCGGCCTGCCGGGCCTGCCCGTGGCTTTCAGATACCGGTAGCGGACTCCCCTGGCAGCAAGCGAAATAAGAATTCTGTTCAGTCTCATGTCTTGACCTTTGGATGGATCAATTTTACCGAGTTTACCAGATATTGTATTTCCGGCAATGTATTCAAAAAGAAATTTTGGTATCCACTATTGATCCTCACTATAGTTTCCTTTGTCCGAAGATTTAAAAAAATAGAACTCAACCTAAAAAATACTGTAAGAAGGATTTTTTTATGTCAAAAATTCACAGCCACTGTTCCTATTGCGGAAGCAGGTATCAAGAGGCCTTGACCTGGCCAAGACATTGCGAGAGCTGTCATAACACCAGCTACCTGAACCCGCTTCCCGTGGTCGTTACCTTGTTGCCTCTGGGCAATGGCCTGATCGTTATCCGCCGCAATATCGAACCGAAGAAAGGAACCCTGAACCTGCCCGGAGGTTACCTTGATCTTGGCGAAACCTGGCAGCAGGGCGCACGCAGAGAACTGCTTGAAGAGACGGGCATTGATATTTCCGAAGAGGATATCATGCTCTATGATGTGCAAAACGGCCTTGACAACACGCTGGTGATTTTCGGGATGGCCAAGCCACAACCGATTGCGTTGTTTCGGCCGTTCTCATCGACTGAAACCCAGGAGGTGGTGCTGGTGAAGGAACCGATTGAGCTTGGCTTTCCAATGCATACCGAGGTGATGAGGAGATTTTTTACTGAACTCTGATTCTTCTTTATCTTACCTCCCCCAACCCGTGTGATTCTGTCGCTGCACCGCAAGCGATTTGCCGGCTACGCATAAATTAAGGATACAGAGGCGAGAGTATTGGTATCAGTCAAATTCATATCTCTGATATCTCATCCCGTCCCTATGTTAGCAAGACCATTTATTTTTTTGTCACCGTTCACCGGGATAGTTAAATATGAACGTATAGCCCGGACGTCTACGAGCAAGTCGATGGGCTGGAAAACCTATGCACGTTGACTGATCGTGCGCAGATGGGGTGCTGCGGAACATTATGTATGATGTTTTATCACTCTTTCCAGTGATTCTCATACATAAGATGCATAATTGATTGTCATGCCTCTTTTATAATGGCAGACTTGAAAGTAGTACTACCTTTAAGGGCAAGGAGCAATGTGATGAAAGCATTTAGCGCTGTAAGTACGACAAAAGATGCCTTTAGCGCAGGCAAGGAAGCAACCGAGCGAGTCATTAATCAACTGTCCCGTCGGCCTGACATGTTATGGGCTTTCGGTTCAATCTCATATAATCAAGAGAGACTACTGGAAGGCATACATGCTGTTTCAGCAGGAATCCCGTTGATCGGATGCACCACGGATGGCGAAATCTCTTCATCGGGCTTAAGCGAGTCTTCAGTGGTCGTCCTGGCATTGGCAGGTGAAGATATCACCTTTCACACAACCCATGCGACATCTCTATCTCAGGACTCTTACCTCGCCGGAGTCAATATAGGTCAAGCCTTTAAAAACTGCAGATGCGAATACATACAGATTTTTTCCGATGGATTGACGGGAAATGCGGTCAGGATCATTGACGGCATACAAAGTGTTCTCGGGAAAAGCATCAAAATTGCGGGCGGAACATCAGGAGACGGAGGTTTGTTTATCAAAACCTACCAGTACCACAACGATCAGGTATTGACAGACTGTATTGTGGCCGTTGCCTTTGAAGGGAGATTTTCCCTTGGCACCGGCAGCGGTTGCGGCTGGTTCCCGGTAGGTACGACAAAACAGGTCACGAAATCGGACGGGAATACGCTGTATGAACTGGACGGAATGCCCGCCCTGCAGGTTTATGAAAAATTTCTCGGCAGATACGCATCTCAACTGCCGGCGGTCGGGGTGGAGTATCCCCTGGGACTTTTGGGCTCTCGCGATGATGGCGGGGGAGACGAATATTTTCTCTGTCGTGCGACGATGGGAGTGGACCGCGAAAAACAATCCATCACCTATGCCGGGGATATCCCTCAGGGAGCCCTGGTAAAGATGACCATGGGCAATGAAACAGATGTGATTGAGGCCGGTCGGAAAGCCGCCGAAGAGGCCTTGGCTGCCGTGAAGTCAAATTCCAGGGATATCCAGGCAAAAGCAATCTTTGTATTTAGCTGTATGGCAAGAAAGATAGTATTAGGTTCCAGAACCGGTGAGGAAATAGCTGAAATACGAAAAACAGTAGGCAACGATGTACCTATTATCGGATTTTACACCTACGGTGAATATGTTCCATCAGGCAAGCGGGAGCAATCCCGTTTTCACAATGAAACCGTGACATTGACAATAATCGGTCAATAATGAACTTCCTTATGGGAAATAAAGCGGAAGAAATAATCAAGAGATTGCACATTCAGCTTGAAGTCGCGGAACGGAAAGCGGAAATCCTCAGTAACATGCTCAAGGAGGCAGTTTATGAATATGATAGTGCCTTGGATGAACTCAGAACGGCCAAATCCTTAGCTGACGAGTCAAGTCGAGCAAAGAGTGAATTTCTTGCCAATATGAGCCATGAAATCAGAACGCCGATGAACGCTATTGTCGGCTTGACTGATCTGACTCTAAAAACCAATCTCACGACAACCCAGAAAACCTATCTGACGAGAGTTCGCGATTCGTCCTTGCTTTTACTCAGCCTCATCAATGATATCCTGGATTTTTCCAAGATCGAAGCCGGAAAACTGGAACTGGAGTACTCGGATTTTCTGCTCAACCACGTCATAGACAGGGTTGCCAATCTGTTCCGGGAGAGGGCTGCGGAGAAATTCATTGAACTGTTATACATTATTGACCGGGATGTCCCGCTGGCTTTAAAAGGCGATTCCTTCCGTTTGGGTCAGATTCTGATCAATCTGATTTCGAATGCCATTAAATTCACCAATCAGGGCGAGATAATTATCAGGGTAAAGCGGAGCCACGAGGATTTCTCCGCAGTTCAAGGTCGGGTTGGGCTTCATTTTTCCGTTGAAGATACTGGAATGGGCATCCCACAGGATAAACTGAGTATTCTGTTTGCGCCTTTTACACAGGCTGACGGATCTGTTACCCGGAAATTCGGTGGAACAGGGCTGGGACTGTCTATCTGCCATAGACTGGTGTCTTTGATGCAGGGTCAAATTCGGGTCGAAAGCGAGATGGGCAAGGGAACCGCTTTCCATGTGATCCTCCCCTTGGAGTATGGTCCCGAAGAACAACCATATAGGATGACCGCCCCGCCGGACGTAA